>Ga0068631_100408_pt1 | contig 16947 bp, 7 predicted proteins | sample InSIn5gowninarea_2_FD_77434 | JGI IMG/M metagenome (GOLD analysis project Ga0068631, IMG submission 77434) | Clean room microbial communities from NASA Spacecraft Assembly Facility at Jet Propulsion Laboratory, Pasadena, California, USA -... ...
CGCTCTTGTCCGCATAGCTCTCGTACTGCTCCTTCCAGTACTTTCCCGACTCAGAGCGCGGGGCTCCTAGATCAATTGTAATGTCGCCATCTGATGATCCAGAGTAGTCGTCATCGTAGTCCGCTTCGGCTTCAGGCCATGCTGTGTAATAACGCACTACACAACTGTGATTGAGTCGAGATAGAAGCATGACCTCGGAGAGAACCTCGCTCAATGCAGCAGCGGACTTTTGCTTGATTTTCTTGATAGCGTAAGTTCGGCCATCAACCTTGTTGCGTGCTTTCACAACCTCGCCATATCCACCTTTCCCGAGCCGACCTTGCTCAACCCAGTCATTCGAGTATCGCGAGTATGTTGGAACCATACCCGAGGAAGACTCACGCCGTAGCCTGTATCGACCCAGTGACGTTGACGAGTTCCTAGATCGTACTGGAGTGCGAGGTCGTTCATAGACATCGACGTCGTCGCGAAGAAACTCGGAGGGGATGAGGTCAAAAGCAGAGTGTCGCTTCTTGGGATCTGGCTTGAAGAATTTGCGTAGTATCTCCTGCAACGACTCCGAGCAGCCAAGGATATCGGACAGGTCCTTTGGAGAATTGTATTTCTCTGGTACGTCGAGGCCAAATAGCATCTGGAGGAAAACAACTCCCATGTCCCACACATCTGTCTTACGAGTGTGCTGCAAATCCTGGGACAACTCGGGAGCTATCCAGTAGAATGTCCGTTGGGGCTTTGTCGTCCGTCTGTCCTTGGAGAAGCTTTGTAGACGATACAAAGAGTCTTGAAAGCTAGCATCGGTCAGGTGTACACTCATCCCGCCACCTGAAGACCTCTTGAGCAGGATGTTGTTGGGGTGAAGGCGTTTGTGCACTACGCCGTTTCGATGGTAAAAGTCCAGCGCTTCCAGTATCTCGATAGTCCAGGATCGAACTCTTGCGACTTGGAGTGGCCCATCATCAGCGAGTCTCTCGCCCAAAGAACCTCTGTCGGCGTGTTCCATCAGGATGCTGATTTCCCACCCAGCGTCTGGCATGTTCTCCACCTTGAAATCTAGAACTGTCATTATAGCAGGTTGTCGCAGTCGCTTAATCTCCTCCATCTCGTCTTCAAATGCCATGATAGCCTTCTTCAGCCCAGGGTCAGCAGCAGCATTTCCACCACCGACTCGAGCACGCTTCAATACTAGCGTGAGTGCTACGGGCGTACCCATGGGCTTGACCAATAGTTGTTCGGTAAGGGGCCCAGAACGGAAAGGGAGGGGATTCTCAACTGCAGTGCACTGAATTGTAGTATCCTCGTGTTGGATGGAAGTGGTTCTGTCAAACGAAATGTAGTTGACGCCGTCCCCGTTGGGAAAGTCTGGTGGTGGGGTCATGACTGAGGCGCGGTTCTTCTTGCGCTTCGCCATCAGATCCTTTCTTCGCATCTCATCACCAACCATTTGCTGCAAAAGCCGTTCCTCTTGCGCTTTCTCCTCATCCCTCTTCCTCTGTAGCTCAGCTTCATGCTGTCGCAACTGCTCGGCCGCAGCCGCTTCTTGCATGGCTCGTTCGGCATCCAGATTTTCGTAAGCTCCATCGGTTTGGCGGACTACAATCTCATCCTCAAGTATCTCTTGGATCCCGGTCGCTATGTCGTACATCATGACTTCTCCGACCAGTTCCTGAGGTCGGCGTTTTAGTAGGCCATAGAGCTTATCCCAAGTAGATTTTCGCAAGCTGCTGCAATCTTCCAAAGTCAATTCGGGTAGCGATCTAGGGTAAGTAGCTGTAATCTTTGCACAGAGTGTAACGAATATGTTTTCATCTGAAATGGATGTGAGTTTCACGCGCAATACGCGATCAGTAGTTTTCTGTCTTCAAGTCAGTGGATGAACCGACAAGGGGCCGAGTGGCATGGCTCTTAAATGGGGGGTTGGATACGTACACTCCATGCACCCTTGGCTTCTGATTCTTCATAGTCGTCCATAAAAACAGCCTTTAGGACTTCGCGCTCATCCTCCTGAGCCTTTTCATAGGTCTCGGAGGGCTGCAGGGCGAGCGGACGTGGCATGTCCTCAACGGGACCCGCCGACCGCGTGTCATCGGTGAACTGGGGTGTGGATGCATGGTGTGCTTGTTTCTTGTTCCTTGGTGTTTGAGGCGGTGCCATAGTGGGCTACTGGTGGATGATTGAATGGGCCGTCATACATGTGGTATTGACGGATACGGACAGACTAGCAGCCATGGCTGCTGCCCTTCACATTGCAGACATTTCGAGTGGTTAATACGGCAGCGAAAGGGGATGGGGTATGACGGAATGTAGAAAGTTTGCGGCCAGCGCATGCGCAGGTATGAAGTAGCGGTCGGTGGGGGCGATATGTTGGCGAGCCCCGCCATCCTGGGACCGTTCCGCGTCATCCCTGCAGGCACACCTTCAGCCGCCAGACGCGACTTCCCCGTGCCTCGATCACGGCAGGAGCCCCAATCAACACCATCGCGATTTGAATCTTCACGAAAACGAGCCTCGACATGGTCGCATAGCGTCTCTGAATGTGTTAAGACCTGTTTTCTTCATGGGCGACTTGTATTGCGTTGAGTCTCTTGACTAGTAGCCCCCAAAGCCCTTGTTTTCAACGAGTAAACAAGCCGCCAAACAAACCCCATCCTTGTTCCCAGCCAGGACCACCATCCTCACCACCACCACTACTGCTCCTCACCTCCTCCATACCCTAGCCCCGACACCGCACTCAAACAGTCACGTCGCCATGTTTTCGTGGATTACTGGTCCACGTATTACTAACGTAATAGAGGACCTGCAGCCCGGTTCGTCACATTGTCGTGCGCGCCAGCCGAGATCTGCTAACAATAAAAGAAAACAACTACGAGTCCACCTTCATTGAGCCACCAGAGACACCAGCCCATCAATTTGCTGTCAAGGCCTTCAAGCACGCTATATTTGGGACGCCTGCGCCCGAGGACGCCGACGATGTATCCAAGAAAATAGAGAGAAAGGCAAAGATAGACGCAGCAAACGCCAAAGCGTTCGTACTTCCAGCGCCCAAGGAGAATGGCCCACCCATATCGCCGTCGAAACAGCCGGGAGGCATCCTTATGACACCAGGCACCGCCAGCAAGGGGCGCAAGCAAGTGTCATTTGGCTCGCAAGTGGTGGACAACGAGGGCAAGCGCGGCAACATTGGCAGGAGTGGAATACCCAATGACTGTCCAGGCAAGTTTCCGAGCCCTTGGACTCCTGGCACGCAGTTGAAGCTCGACCCCGAGAGCGAAACACGGCCGCGCACTCGCCTCACCGAGGCCCTCCTGGACGCACGCACAACGACCCAGCCAAAATCAGGTCAAAAGCCCAAAGCGAGAGATGATAGCGACATTACAATTGATCTAGGAGCCCCGCGCTCTGAGTCGGGAAAGTACTGGAAGGAGCAGTACGAGAGCTATGCGGACAAGAGCGAGAAGGAGATGAAAAAGGTCATTGCCAAGCAACAACTTGCAAAGAAGTTCGCCATGAAGAAAGATGGTGAAGTAACTGAACTAGTGGCCAAACTGGAACAGGAGCGCAAGCGGTATAAGCAGCGTGAGATGGAACTGGAGCAGCAGAACAAGGATCTCCAGGAGCGCCTTCGCAAGGCCATGTCAGATAACATGTCATCAAGCATCGAGATTGCATCCCTCAAGTCGCGATTGGCGGTCCTGGAAGGCTCGAGCACTGCACCTTCAGGGCTCCCACCGAGCAAGACGCCCTTTGAAATCTACGAAGATGGAGCCAAAGACGTTTCGCGACCTCCTTTGCGCGGATTGGACCTGGATAACTCGTTCGCCCCATCAAACAGCATGGCATCCTCGACCAAGGAGAACAAATCGCCCATGTCTCGCCGTGTCCGCCGCGGTACTATTCCTGATACACTGAATCGACCAATCGTCCCTTCTAGATTCGGCACTGCAGAAGGAGAAACCTTTGAACTAGAAAAATCGTCCCGTCGTTTTGAGGTTACCCTGGAAAAAGCGCCTACATCCACTCAGCAGGAGAAACCACCAAAGTCGCCTTTGAAGATTCATAGATCCGAGCCAACAAAAGAGAGCCATACACCCAGATCGATGGCTGCGATCCAACCATCCAGTCCACTACCGATGCCATCACCGCCCAGCGACGACCTTTGGCTAGATGTGCACAACGACAGCTCAATAGGGCAGATGGACAAGATGGCCATGCCTATTTCCACAGGCCAACCGTACACAAGGCCCGAATGGAATCCTCCACCAAAGACAAACCGGGTGTCAAAATCTATCTCAAACGACAGGAAAACAGAGACAACTCAATCTCAAGAAGAGGCCATCGTATCAGAGAGAAGTGAGCAAAAAGCGGAACCCCAAAGGCGAAGAGACTATGTGACCCAAGATGCTACCCATATTTCAGAGCTCGAAGCAACGTCATCACAGCCCAAAAAGGAAGCCAAACACAACTACAACACATCAAAAGATGGGGCGTTGCGGAGTACTGACAGCAGTTCTCGCCAACCCCGTACCGACCCCAAAATTGACGATAGTAAGGTCACGACACGTCATGCAGAAGGATCCACAAATGTCAAGAACGACCGAAACCAAGTCCGTGATCGGGATCCGAGGAAAAGGTTAGAAGAGAGGAGGAAACTGAGGAAGCAAGCTGCTACGAAGTGTTGATACATACCTTTAATTATGGAGTTGGAGTTGGCGGCGTCCGTCTCACTATGCTTTGGCCTGTCTTCCTGTTGTGTTTTGGCGGCAAGCGCTTTGTCAATTGGAGTCACCTTTTACACCAGGGGTATTTTATTTGGACATTACACGATACCTTTGCATGCTTTTCGCTTGAAAAATCCATCTTGTATTCATTCATTCCATGTTCCACGCATACATTGCGATACACTCGTCTAACATCTAACTGGGTATCATGCCCCAAACGCCTCAAAAAAATGCCAACAAACACCATCCTATGCACATTCCAAACAGCATCATCTACTTCTTTCCCGCCGCGATATCCTCCAACGCCTTAAAAACCGACACAGCACTCTTTTCCACCTGATCTCTCTGAAACGCCGTCATCTTCCCTAGCACATACTTACTCACAACATTCTGATCCCTACTCTCGGGCCTCCCAATCCCAACGCCCACCCTCCACCACTTCACCCCACCAAGCTGCTGCTGACAACTCTTAATTCCATTATGTCCCTTTGCACTCGCCGCCCCATCCCTAACCGTAACCTTCCCCAGCGCAGACTCCAACTCATCATGTACAACCACCAATCGCCCCTGCAATCCGTTGTCCGCAGCCGCCCGCCGTATCTCGCGCAACCACTCGTTGTACGCGCGCTTCACGCCGTTGCCGCTCACGTTCATGAGGCTGGCGGATTGCCAGAAGGTCCAGTCGTCATAGATGTCGCGGTCGGCGGGGACACGGTGGAATCCTGTGAGGCTGAAGGCTAGATGTGTAGCTTGTGGCCGCGATACAAGGCCTGAGAGGCCTTTTTGGAAGGGCGTGTAGTTTTTCGCGTGAGAGAGGTACGAGGTTACGATGTGGCCGGCGGAATGTAGAGTATTGGCGAAGGAGGGGCCTGGGTTGCCGATTGAGGCGACGAGGAGGGGGTAGGCGGTTTGGGCGGCGGGCTTCGCCATTAGGGATTGTGGGAGTGTTGGGAGATGGTGGGTTTGCTTTGGTGGGTTGGGAGAGGCTTGTTGGGCGGTGGATTCGACGTCGGTGTCAGTGGGAGTGGGTAATGCGGAGTCGTTTCTTTGTTTCTTTTCTTTGCGCTTTTCTTTGCGACTTTGAGATAGCGGTTGTGGTGGAGCAAATAGGTAATCAGCGCCGTTGCTGATTGCGTGTGGTATTTGAGCCTGAATGATGTTGAGACTGGAAATAGCGGCAGCGAGGTCAATTGCCTGTTTTCTCTTCTTTTGTTCGTTCTTTTCTCTACGGATTTGTTTGCGTGTCTTCTGTGTCTCAAATTCACTGCAAGTATCGCTGTCGTTTTCGGCGTCTTCCTGCGCTAGAATTTCGTTGTTTTCGGCTTCAGCTTGCAGATTGGTGGCAGGGATTAACGGCATTGCTGTAGGGCTGGCCACGTGCACACGTGTGCGCGCGTCTGACATTTCACCGAAGGAAAGTAAGAACGGCGATAGAGTGGTAAATACTACACTAACACAGTGAGCGAACCCTTTGTACTTAAAGGTACACTATCAAACGATTCCCTGGTTCGTCATGGCCAGCACCGTGAAGCACATTGTACACAGCCACATTTTGGAGTCATAGTGAGTTGATTGGTAAGGGCGCAAAGCTGACGGCCTTGCGGCAAACCGCCCTTTTCGCAGCTAAATCTCTAATCTGACATCATCAGTGATTTACGAGCAATGCTTTCACAAATTTCATCTGTGAAATAGTGACTTTGGACGAGAATCGGACGGAACAGATCGCGGATCTCTTGGCGCACATCATCGTTCAGGAACAAGGGTCCGGAACGGTCATCTTACGTTACTACACGACCGCGAGTCGCCACTCGCGTGTGCACTGCTTCTTTTGTTGCAGTCACCACCCGGAGGACTATTTACTTCTGAATAGTTGTATTTGACCATACTGGCATTCCGCCCACTTGAAGCCACGGCATGTCTGGACGCCAGGCAACGCCACCGCGAGCGACTCGCTCAGCGGGTAAACTTCCACCGAACCCTCCTACTCCAGAGCAGATCAGACGCATGGAAGAGGCTAGATTGAAAGCAAAGGCTGCTGCGCAACAAGCACAATCATCATCAGCGCCCAAGACAGGCGAGAAGCGCGCATATTCGTCCATTACAGCCTCACAGACTCCATCTACAGTTCGAAATGCTGCCGCCGCATCACCGCAGAAGCGCGACCAGAATGGCTTCATACAGCCTCCATCGAACGACTACATTCAGCCTGCGAAGAAATACGCCAGGTCAGACTTTATCGAGTATGACTTTAGCAAGATGACGGATACAAAGGGTGGTTTCTTGAGCACGACGGACGACCCACATAACAAAGCCATGTGGAAGGGACAGCCAAAGGAGGAACAGAAGCCTGAAGGAATGACCATAACGGAATGGGAGAGGGAGCGCATAAGGCGAAAGTTACGGGCAAACAGAGCGGGACCCTACGAACCCGGCATCTCCATCCTGAACACCGTCAATGGCAAGGAAGAAGAAGACGAAGAAGCCGCCCTCCTCGAAGCCGCCGAAAACGCCGAAGTCGAAAGCGGCACCTTCAAAGGCAAATACGGTGACGGCAAACGCGACATCAAAGGCAAATGCCGCGAATGCTCCAGCCTAGAAATCGACTGGAAATGGCAAGACACCTTCTCCATCTCCGTGTGCAACTCTTGCAAAGAAAAATTCCCCGACAAATACTCGCTCCTTACCAAAACTGAAGCCCGCGACGACTACCTCCTCACCGACCCCGAACTTAAAGACGAAGACCTCCTCCCCCACCTCGAACGCCCCAACCCACACAAACAATTCTTCCACCCCATGCAACTGTTTCTTCGCCTCCAAGTCGAAGCCTACGCTTTCAGCCCTGCGAAATGGGGTTCAGCCGAGGCCCTCGACGCCGAGTACGCGAAACGCCAAGTCATCAGTAAAGAACGTAAGCAGAAGAAATTTCAGAATAAGTTAGAGGATCTGAAGAAGAGGACGCGGGTTGAAGCGTATAAGCGAGCGCGTTTGGCGGGGGATAGCGATGGAGTGCAGTTTGGGCAGAGGATTAAGGGGAGGTTTGATCGCCATGAGCATGAGTGGGGGAGGAGTGTACTAGATCCTGAGACGGGGATGACGAGGAAGAGGTGTGAGGAGTGTGGGATGGAGGTTGAGGAGTTGGAGTTTTAGACTGGGGGGAGGGAGGTGTGATGTTACTGTTAGCTGTTGATATACCCCCTAGACATAGTTATATGCTTTCATTTTAATATAAATGTATACGAGTAAATGGCGTTGATGGTCCTGGATTGGCTTTGCCCCACATTTAGTGCCAACTCCACTTATTCTTGATGTGCCACGTTTACAGTATACGAGGTATGTGTTGAGTTCTCATTATAGGTCCTCACTCGACCTAGTTCTGTTCTGTGAGCTCTCAGTTGCAAGCAAGATATTTTATTTATAATTTGAGAATTAGTCATCAATAACGGGCCGGTAACTCAGTGGTAGAGTGTAGGACTGCAGTTCTCCCAAAAACCGTCTTCCCGAAGTCACCGGTTCGACTCCGGTTCGGCCCTTGTTTTTGTCTTTTTTTGCTCCATCAAATGACTATAAGCTTGATCCAGTACAGCACAGCGTCGGACAAATTCAAGGCATCTTAGTCGGCTTTTTCTGTCCCTATGATTCTCTTTAAGGCAGCACCACCCATGAAGCACTAACTAGTCTTCCACTTGTCCATTGGCACATCGAGATATCATAAACATCTAGTTGGAAACAGGAACCATGATAACATTGCACGCATAACAAACCGAGTATGCGAATGACGTATTTTATTTGCATTAAGCTTCTCCATGTACAAGACTTGATAGCGCTTGTAACATTTGCCCAAACCCCTTGTATTCCAACAGGGAGGAAGGGACAAAGAAAACACCCTTTCACGCCACTACCATATTGACACAAATTTCGGAAAAAATAGTAGAAAAGAAAAACAAGAAATGCAAAGAGCCACCCAGTTATCTGCTTTGATCACACCATTCCCTTTTGAAGTTGACTCCCACATTTGCGAACAGAAAACAAAAAAATACACAACAACACACCGACTTTTTGTTCGCTTAGCTTTTTCAGAAAAAGGGTTGATTACTGAGTAACAGCAGCAGTTTGATACTTGGTTTCGTACGCCGTCTTGGCTGTGCTAGTCAGTGAGTCGAGCTCACCGCTGGTTTCGCACATGGAGCGGAACGAGCCGCCGTCTTTGCGGACGAGATCGTACGGGTGGCCGTACTCGAGGATCTCGCCTCGGTCGAGAACAAGGACCTTGTCGTAGTCGATGATAGTCTGGAGACGATGTGCGATTGTGATGGTGGTGTTTTTGATCTGGCGGATAGTCTCTTGGATCTTGGCGTCGGTGGCGTAGTCGATGGAGGCTGTGGCTTCGTCCATGAGTAGTACCTTGGGGGCTTTGAGGAGCGCTCGGGCAAGGCACAGGAGTTGGCGTTGGCCTTGGGAGAGGTTGGAGCCGGACTCTGAGACGGGAGAGTTGAGGTTCTTGAATGGGTTCTTGTTGTCGGCTTCCATGGCAGCTTGTGCTGCTACATCCTTTTGGTTGGCAACGTGTCCGTTGGGCATTACCACTACCGTATCATCTTGAGTCTCGCCCCGGTCCCAGTCGCGGTTCGCTAGGATGGAACCAGGGTTGGTGGTGGCAGCACTGTAGCTTGCATTCACATCCGCAGTGACGGCGCCGGTTGTAGGGACTGGGATCTGAACAGCACCAGGGTGGGTAGGTTCTACAGGCGTCGAAGCGCCGGATGCAGGTTGTGAAAGTGACGATATAAGATTGACCTCACGCAGGGCTGTATAAATCTCCTCGTCGGTAAAAATTGAGAAAGGATCGAGATTGCTTCGAATCGTGCCGGTGAACAATGTTGGGTCTGGATGGTGTCAGGAGATGCAATATTCAAAAAACACAAAACCCAGCTTACCTTGTGGTACCATGACGACATTCTCGCGCAAGTCGTGCAGGCCAATCAACCCAATGTCGATATCGTCGATCAAAATCTTACCCTGCTCAGCCTCCAACGCTCGGAACAATGCAAGGGCCATAGAACTCTTTCCAGCACCAGTCCTGCCGACAACACCAACTTTCTCTCCGGGTTGGATCTTGAAAGTCAAATTCTTCAACACAAGATCAAAATCACTCCTGTATCGTGTGCTGTAGTTAATGAACTCCACAGACCCCTTGCTTGGCCAGTTAGAAGGTGGTCGGTTAGCTGGGATGACTGAGGGAGCTTCCTGGTCTACATCGAGGTATTCTTTAACACGCTCGACCGAGTTCATGTTTTGCTCGTTAGCGGAGTAAAGTCGCACAAACCACAGCACATTCTCGGTAAAAGTAACAGCGTAGGTAAGTGCCAAACCAGCTGCACCTGCATCGATGCGTCCAACGCTAAGGACGACAAAGGCTCCAGAAAAGAAAGCAACCATAGCGCCAACCACGTCTACTCGGAAAGCGAGCCATCTGTTAGCGGCCCACAGATAGATAAAAGGGCGATGCTGAGTATTGATCTTGTTGAGGTTTTCGCGAATGAAGCGTCGCTCGTCACCATAGGCTCGGATAGTCGTCATGCCTGATAATGTCTCGCCGAATTGCTGATAAAGGGGGCTTCGATGCACCGATTCTAATCGCTTCAGGTCGCGCGAGGAATTGATGTAGAACCTGCCGATCATGAAGTAGAGAATGGAAATGAAGAATGCTGCAACCAAGAATCCAGGCGTGATGACCGAGATGAGAATGACAATGGTAATGATGGAAGCGAAGCAATGAACGACGCCGATAGCCACTGGCGCCACTTCTTGATCAACAGACTCAATATCCTTTGAAAACCTGTTCATAAGTTGACCGAGGGGAGTCTGATCAAAGAAACGGAACTTTGCATGCGTAACCTTTTGGATCAGGCGCTCGTGCACTCGTCGTGATGCTGCCAGTGAACCACCGAAAAGGAAGCCCTCACGCAGGAACGTGATTAGCATGAAGACAACTCCCAAGATGGCATAGACGCCAAGGAAATAGAGAGAGTCAACCTCTGGGTCAGAAGTCCCGAATGTGGTCTGCATAGCGTTGTATGAGTACGAAGATTGCTCCGGTTGACGGAAGAATGGAAAGTTCCAGCTGCAAGTACCACTGTTCATGCATGTTCCGACACCACTCAGCGTTGGAACATGGGTGACAGGTGAACGATGGTGGTTGCCGTTTACTGCGTAGCCCTTGTCTGCGTATGCGTTTGCCCAGGTGCGAATCCACAGGTTGGTAGAGACGGAAGAAATCTGTGCCGCAACGAAAGCAATAGTGGCACCAACCCAGTAGTACCACGGGCCCATAGCTCGGAGATACATCATGATGATACTTAGTTTGACGCCGCCTTCGGCTTTCGTCTCTTCTTGGCTGTTGCTGGCTGGCACCTTCTTAGTGTCAGCCTTACCGTTGAGTGTGGTGTTGGCATCGTCAGCTTCGCCGTTTGCCTCTTGGTCACCTGAAGGAGCCTGAGATGGAGGTTTCGATGCGCCACGTGAGGCAGGTCGTGATTTAGTGAGGTCTTCGGTGAGCTTTCCGGAACTGATGACTTCATCTGCGGTGCCTTGTGCGACTATGCGGCCGTTTTCAAGTACCACTGCGAACTCGGCATGGGGCAGGCAGAGACTGACGTTGTGCGTGACAAGAATACAGGTTCGGTTTGCCATGAGCCGACCATGGAGGGCATAGTGGAAGATCCATTTGGCAGTATGCGCGTCAACGGCGCTTAGGACATCGTCAAGGAGAACATGGCGAGCTTTGCTGTACATTGCACGAGCGAGTGAGATGCGCTGTTTCTGGCCTCCAGAGAGGGTCACACCTTTTTCGCCAACAACTGTTTCATCACCACCATCAAGAATTTCAAGATCTCGCTTCAAACAGCAGATATCAATGACTTCCTCGTAGCGCTTCTGGTCCCATTCGCTTGCGAAGACAATGTTTTCTTTGACAGTGCCATTGACTAGCCAGGCTTGCTGAGCACAATAAGCTACACTTTCTGTGAGGCCAGTCTCAGGATCAGGGGTAAGATCTTCTCGGCTGACTCCTCCAGGCAAATAGACTTCGCCCTTTAGCTTTGTCATCTCACCAAGCAGACCCATGAGCAGGGAGGTCTTTCCTGAACCAGTCGGTCCGACGACAACATTGAGTTTGCCGGGTTGGAATTTTACGTTGAGATCGATAAGCTTAAATGCATCTGCAGCAGCTTGGTCTGCCATGTCTGTGCCACCCCAGCTGAAGGTACCGTTCTCGAATCCAATCAAAGGCTGGCCATTTTCGTCCTTCTTTTGAGTAATGAGCTGCGAATACTTGTCTGTCTCCGGTTCCATCAAGTACTCTTCAATACGGTCAACCGATACTTTGGATTCTTGGACGTGTGCAACCATATCTGCAAGTTGATCGAGAGGAATCCTGAGAATCTGGAATAGTGAGAGAGCAGTGAAAGCGACCGATGGAATTAAGGCTTTGTGTTCGATGTTGGTATAGACCAAGAAGGACAAGAATGTGATCAAAACAGGGGAGCCCGACCATATCGTGGCGGCCACAGCCCAGAGTATGTAGCGACGGCGCAGATGCTTCAGCTCAATGGTTCGTTTCTCGTTGACCAGTCCGATAAAGCGCTGCTCCCAGGCGAAGAACTTGATGATTCGAATATTGGTGAGAACCTCATTGGTGGTGTGAATTCGTGCATCGGTAGCAGCGAGAATGAGCTTCTGGATCTTGGCAAACTGTCCGGCAACATACATGTTGACTGGAAGGAGGAAGATCATCATGCCGATACCAGCAATTGAGCTGTAGCCCAAAATGCGGTAGAGCAAAAACACGGCGACAACAACTTGAACGGGTGTATTTGCCCATAGGAAGTGTAGATAGGCGCATATCTCGCTAACTTTGAACGCGTCTACAGCCATAAGGTTGATGATGGCACCGGTGGTCACCTGAGCGTCAGATCCTGACTTTGCTTCGTCCTCGTCTTCGTTATCAGATGTTTGAGATTTACTCTTCTTCTTTTTGCCAAAATTGAAGATGCGCTTCAGTCCCTTAGGCTGCTCATCCTCCTTATCCGATTCTTGTTGCTTCTTCTTCTCTTCACCCAGCACCTTGTCAGTGGTAGCTCCCGCTCTGCGTTTCAAAGCTTTTGCGTAGATTTCTCCAATAATGACGGCTCGCAACCGAATGCAAATCTTGCGACCAAGCCAGAGTGCCTGTCCATCAGCCAGTGCCGAGAGAGAACCGGAGACGAAAAGTAGGATAACATAGAACCATGCGGCATTCGCCGGAGTCTGATCTGGCTGCTCAACATACTCGAGGATAACTTTTAAGAGCAGTGTAGGCGCAAAAGTGAGGAAACCAGAGATGGCGGCCCATCCTGCTTGGATAAGCAGACCGCGCTTGAAATGCTTCAGAAGGTGGTAGGCCAAGCTTGAAGTCTTCTTGACCTGACGGTATTTTGCAATGACGGCTGCGGCCTTGTCCTTTGAAGGCAGATTCCAAACGTCTGAAAGCTCATATGTCTTTTTGTATCCTGTCCAAACGATGGGGTCGACCCAGCTGAAAGTCGCAAGGGAGAATACGCTAGCGATAGGTTCCCGCGCTGGGGCAATGTCTCCTTCGTATTCAAGATGTACGGTTTTGTTGCCTTTTCTGGAGCAGAGGGCGATAAGGAAGAGCAGCGAAACGAGGGTGAAGTCGCCAATCATCAACTTCTGATGCACAGCGGATCGGGGGTGGATGATTGCCGATCGGAAAAGCAAGATGCTAAAGACCCATTGGCAACCATAGATGAAGGCGGTGTGGTACCACAAAGGTGGGAAAGAGAAGCGGCTGGTGCTGGAAAAGAGCAGACGGAGCGAGGCAAGAATAGCAACATAAGCCCAGACGGCGACACTGGCAATGGTGGCAATCTTCGCGTGGCTGCCCCAAGCATGAGTTACGAGTATGGTGATGTGCAGACCCAGCTGTGCAAGAACTGCGGCTTCTTCTAGGACGACAATGGTAAGTTGTCCGCGGGGCTTGTCGGCGGCGATTGTGGACATGGTCTTGACGGGGTGAAGGGCGAGGTCTTGCTGCCGATCGAGCTCGTCGTGGGCATCGTCGTCGTACTCATCATCGCCATTGTAGTTGGGGCTTCGCAGAGACCAGGGAGTAGTGGCATCGTCGAGGGCGCTATATGCGTGGTAGTGTTTGGAGGCAGTCGCAGCCGAGTAGAGCTGGCCCAGTAGGAAGAGGAGCGATATGGCGCAAACAATGAGCGGGAATAATGTCTGGAGATAGCTGTGGCGCGCGTCAGTTTTGGCGCCTCTTGTTCGTGGTGGTGGTGGTGGCGCATAGCCAAACGGCGGCTTGAACGTACTCGCGCTCGAAACAGGTGGAGAAGTCGTCTATCCCCCAGAACGGGCCTTTACAGTGGGCAAACATGATGTCGACTGCTGTTGTACGAGGCCTGTGGTGCGCAGCGGCGACAATGGTGGTGATGGGCGTGTCCAATTGCGCCCAGGCCTCACGCACTCGCTCTCAACACTCACGCTCGCGCTCGTTATCGGGGAGCGGTGAAGCGCATTGGAGGGCGGCAGCGTGACTGGACGGATACAAGCAGTAGTGGTGTCGAGGTGCTTGGGCGGCAGTAAATAAACGACGGCAGCAGTGTCTCTGGGCGCTGAGATGCACGGTTGACACGGTGATTACAGAGGAAGGGTGTTGCCTGCTCGACTTTCCCGCACCTTTGCTACCGTGACTAGTCGCCCCAAAAGTCTTTCGGCACGCGCACTGACGTTGAGGAGCGCGAAGGCCGTTTGTGATGTAATCCGGCACTTTGACCGATGATGGCTTGGCGCCAGAGGAGATCCGACGCCTTCTGCGGATATACGCCTGAGCCAATTGGCCTCGACTACACAGTACACCGGACGACAGTAACAGTGCCAGAGCCGCCGGATCAGCCGTGCCACCGCCGTTCGACAAGTAAGTACATGATACCGTCAAGCCATCTCTATTACTATTGCGCGCGCAGGCGCAGCTTCAGCCACTCCCATGCGCCCTTTTGTATATGTACGCTCTCGGCCGTCCTACGGCCAACTCCGGCGCCCCCAGCTGTTGGATGCAGCATCGCCCTTGTAACCATAACGGCCTTGTCCAACCACCATGATCGACTCCATCTAGTCCCTCGTCTCGCATCGCCCGCCCGTTGCCAGACGGTACCTACAGCAGCCAAGCAAACAGTAGCGGCCCACACGCCACGGTGGGACTACGTGATCGATTACCCCACAACTTAGCCCCATCTGCAGCCCATGTATAATCATCCCATATCACCTGTGACGCCGCCTGCAATATCTGCTCTGCTAAAATCATGCTTCTTCAGCTAGTCGTGTCCAAGTCGAGTGAGACGTGTGTCTTGGGATATCTTCACATCTCTTGCTATGCTGAACATTCAGTACACCATCTCACTTTATACTACTATACGCGAACAGAGCCGGACACCTTCGCTCGTCAAACAACACCAAAAGAAACCAATTAGAAATAGAGTAAGAAAAACGCCATGCGCTACATCTTGCTGAGAGTAAGGCTGAGCCTTAAATAAGGCGACAAACAAAGAATGCGACCAATCGACATGTGACTGCACGTGACATCGTCTTGGCAGTGATGACTTTCAACATCGCAGCATTGGACACCTCTACCACACTGCTCCCCCACCAGGATGCTTCCGTATGTCGCGTCCATTTACTCAACCCAACTGACGATTCCCGCCCGATATTTCAGTCCAATTGTCAAAGCTTATCCTGTTGCAAACTCATAGCCAGTGCATGGCCGACCGGACACGTCTCCAGCTTCTAGAGCCTTGGGTCCAACCCACGGCGAGGCTTGGGGCTTCTCTGCGCCTACCCTGATACCGAAGCATTTCACCGGTTATTTCAAGCAGATTGCGCTGTAAGTATGGCATGCTCTCTGCCAAGTATCTCGATGCGGTCAAGCAGGCGTGACTCGCAACCTCTGTCAACAATGACCAGTAGTAAGCTGAAAGTCCTGATCCATGCACCAACAGAGGGTCACCAACTACGACGTGTGCGTGTATGCTGATTTTGCATGCCAAAGCCTCCACAAATCATGTACCGACTCAGATCACGAGAGCTAGGCTGAACGATGAGAGAGACACACACTGATGGGCCTAGCTCGCGTCTGGATTAGTGGGATCGAATATGTGACTGTTTTTGTAGATGTGATTTTACTGATACGCATAGTAAACTGACTTTGCATATCATCATTGGTTGGGTTCCGCATTAATAAGCATTGCATGCATCGAAGGATTGCATGCATCTAAGCATAGGCAGCCCAAGAGAGTTAGATTTCGCTTCCCAAGCGAAAAGGTAACGCGGCTAGTCATAGCTGGAAAATAACCCAACCAATGAGTTGCTAATTCAAAAAAGTCAAACTCAGAATCAACCTGCGAGTCCACTTTATACGGCATTAGGGCCCCCTCGACTCTTATAAGCTGTCAGCTCAATCGCTAGGTGCTAGACGGATATGGCAGGTACTAGGTGTGATATCTGCAAATGTTCGGAAAGGATGTTCATTGTTCAGGCTGCTTAGGTACTCCTATGACCACGACCCAAGTCCGCCAACCTCACTTCCTGCGTTTTGATTGGGATAGTTCCGACTATCGTATCCATTACAGCACCACGGACAATGCACTAAAGTCTTATTGCTTTTGTAGGCTTTCTTGCAATAAGCTGCCTCATCATGCTCTAATCTTGATTAGTCCCTTTCACGCCACCTCTGGGTACTTTCAGCTCTAACATAAACGATAATGGGGAATGAGACGTAGCCTTCCTCGGCGATACCATCTATTGTATCGCCACCGTCACTTGTTCCTTAACTCCTACCCTTGGTCCCCCATTCATCCTATTTTACTTTGATAATATCTACTCCATAATGCAGCCATCACCGGTGCTTGCAGCGGCACTTGTTGCTTTCTTTGGCCTCTCACCAGCTTTGGCCTTCCCTCCCAGCCATGACACTCATAACATCATCAAGCGCGATGTGGCAATTGTCGGTGGAGGTTCCTCTGGCATTAATGCTGCCTTCCAACTCAAGGACGCTGGCAAATCGGTCATTGTTATTGAAGCCCAGGAAGCTGCAGGCGGTCACACTCACACTTATATCGACCCAGCTACTGGCTTGAAGACAGACAACGGTGTCATCATCTGGCACAATACTACA
>Ga0068631_100411_pt1 | contig 16844 bp, 16 predicted proteins | sample InSIn5gowninarea_2_FD_77434 | JGI IMG/M metagenome (GOLD analysis project Ga0068631, IMG submission 77434) | Clean room microbial communities from NASA Spacecraft Assembly Facility at Jet Propulsion Laboratory, Pasadena, California, USA -... ...
AAGGCGACGATTAGGAGAGTGCAGGATATGAGGAGGAAGGGATGGTAAGGATGTAGATTTGGTGTTGTCTATATGTATTTCGGAGCACGACACACGACACATATGTCAGAGTTGTACATTCATACATAGCATTTACCAGCACTAACACTTCAACATGCTTGGATTGTGATTAGCATTTAGCGCAGCATTCCATGAGCACATGTACAATGTATCAATGCCCGTATTCCAGATGAACATGCATGTTATTGTGATAGCTTCCATTATTACAGAGTTTGCTTAATCCCACCAATTTATTCCACGAATAACTCTTCCATCCCAGCCAACACCATTCGTAGTCAACTGATCTTGGACTGCCCGAACAGAGGACCGGAAAAGAAGCCGCCTAAAGTATCCTCCTCCAATGCCCTGTACCATAAATCCATGGATATGCTGATGTGTAGTACGCCCCTAAAAGAATCAAAATTTTGTAACATTCACCGCGTGACCCAGGTTCGAAGACAATGTCGATGAAGAAGAGAAGATGGATGTACACCGGTATGTGTACGGTGAGGTTGGATATAAGGTGTCTATGTGCGTGAGAAGATGTTCACATGACTGAGCAGCAGCCAGATGATTGTGGTGGTGCATATGGGTCGTCGCGCTTGTCGATCTAGAAATAGGCATTATTAGCATGACGAAGCGCTCGAGCGTCTGAACAGAACATACAGATCCCCACTTCGAGGGTACCATAAAGTCTTTCGGCTCCTTGTCTGTGAAATCAATGAGGCTGCGCGGTCGATCAGTACAATATACCAATCGATACAGGTCTGTGGGACTGTGCTTACTCCGCAGCAGCTTGCGTGACCGGAATTCTTCTCCTATCCAGATCTTCCTTCAGTCTAAGGTTGAGTTCTTGCAGTCTTCGTAATTTGAGCTCGGCCATTGTCTGTTTCTTGCTACGTCCGTCGCCGCTTCCGCGCATCTCATATGACGCTGTTGTTGAGTTCATGATGAAGAATTGCTGTGCAAGAGGTGCGGAAGTTCTGTTCAGCTATGCAGCTGGTGCTTGGTTGTTGCGCTGTCTACCAGGTGTGGCTGTTCTGTGGCTGGAGTTACGAGAAGCTTGCACAATATGCGATAGACTGTTGGTGACTGAACAACACGTTCTGTATGTGTCGTTGTTGATTAACGGAATGCGGTCACAGCATGGAAGAAACGAGTGGTTCGGGGAAGGACAAAGCAGGCAGTTGGTCGGAGGTTGAAGGTGGTGGTTGTTGAAGATGAAGCTGCCCAGAGAGCAACGGCCAATTCGTGCCCTCGCTTGCATTAAACGAGGTCAGCCTTAAGGCCTAGCTGAATAAGGAGATTGATGATCGTGGCATCGGACGACCACTATCACCTCAATCTGCGTGGCAGATGCAGGAGCCTGCTACTTTTTGGGAAGGGAGTGTAGTTGATCTATATCGCACACGGTCCCGTGAATTTGACCAAAGCATGTTATAATATCCCTGCAAGTACGCGCATTGGCTTCCCACCACGCAGCTAGTGTGACACTTGCACCACCCCACTAGAGTTTGGAGGAAAGTGAGAAAAGGGGTTTTTGTTTTTGGAAAATTGATCCGTCATATTGTGCGCCGTGCCATCTTGCTGTCGATTCACTTCACTTTTAACCAACGTCGTTATCTCGACTCATTCAACTCGTCTACCTGGTATAGTTTCAGGTAGCACATACATAACTCGCCGCCCAGCATGGCTTCACGCGGTCAAGCACGTCCTGAGAATGTTCTCAAGCGTGCACAAGAGCTTATGGGCGTAGGCCAGTCAAACGCAGCACTGTCACTCCTCCACGAACATGTCACGTCAAAGCGCACACGAAACAGTCCCATCGCTTCCCTCGAGCCGGTTATGCTCCTCTTTGTTGAACTATGCGTGGAATTAAGAAAAGGCAAAGCTGCAAAGGACGGACTATACTCATACAAGAACACCGCACAAAACACAAATATTGGCACGATTGAGGTATGCTGAAAGAACGAATTGACGGAAATGCAGAGATGGTTGCTAAGAAATGCGTAGCTTGTTCTAAAGAAGTTCATCGAGCTTTCAGAGCAAAAAGTCACAGAAGCTCAGGCAAAGTCGGATGAGGTTCAGACTGCTCAAGAATCAACCACAGCAACACAGAGTATCGACGATCTTGAAGCAAGTGAGACACCCGAATCGATCCTTCTTTCAACAGTTTCTGGAGAACAATCAAAAGACAGGACGGATCGCGCAATTGTCACTCCATGGTTGAAGTTCTTGTGGGAGACATACAGGACTGTTCTTGACATCTTGAAGAACAACGCTCGCCTGGAAATACTATACCAATCTACTGCACACCAAGCCTTCTCCTTCTGCCAAAGATATACCAGAAAGACTGAGTTCAGGAGACTGTGCGAGCTGCTCCGCAATCATCTGCAAAATGCTGCCAAGTATCAGTCACAGCCTCACTCCATCAACTTGAGCGACCCAGACACCCTTCAGCGACATCTTGACACACGTTTCCAGCAGCTGAACGTGGCTGTAGAGCTTGAGCTCTGGCAGGAGGCCTTCCGCAGTGTCGAGGACATCCACACCCTGCTCAACCTCAGCAAACGTCCTGCCAAGCCAGTCATGATGGCCAACTACTTCGAGAAGCTGTCGACCATCTTCCTCGTCAGTGACAACTATCTCTTCCACGCAGCCGCTTACAACCGATACTTCAACCTCCTACGCAGCTCCGCTGCTGCTGTTGCTGCGGGTCAAGCAAGCAAGAAGGACAGCCCTGCAGTCACAGAAGCCGACATCACGAAGAATGCCTCCTTTGTCATTCTTGCCGCACTTTCTATCCCTGTCATCAGCACTTCTAGGTCTCGTGGCGCTCTTGCAGATATCGATGAGGCTAGAAAGAACAAGCACCAACGTCTTACAAACTTGCTTGGCATGTCACAAGCCCCTACTCGTGCTGCACTATTCAAGGAGATTCAGGCACGTGGCTTGCTTAAGCGTGCTCGTCCCGAAATCCGCGACTTGTATAACATCCTCGAGGTCGACTTCCACCCTCTTTCCATCTGCAAGAAAATCTCACCTATTCTTGCTCAGATTGGTTCCGACCCTGAGCTTGGCAAATACGTCGTTCCTTTGCAACAGGTTATTCTCACCCGCCTATTCCAGCAATTGTCACAAGTTTACGAATCCGTTGAGCTCAAGTATGTTATGGGTCTCGCTCAGTTCCCCGAGCCATTCCAGGTTTCTAGCAGCATGATTGAGAAGTTCATCATGAACGGTTGCAAGAAGGGCGATTTGGCGATCCGCATTGATCACGCTACAGGAGTACTGACTTTCGACAACGATGTCTTCTCCGCTGCAAAGGCACTACACCCAGGATCTGGTGCTGGATCGGCTGAGACTGAAGTCACCGCTGTTCAACGTTTGCAGATCACGCCCGCAGAGATCGTCCGTTCTCAGCTTACCAGGCTGGCAAAGACCCTTTATGTCACTTGTCAATACGTCGATACTGCGTTTGTTGAGGACCAGCGTAAGTCGCGAGCTGCTGCTCTTGAGCGTGCCGAGTCTGGTATGGGACAGGAACATGCTGCGATCTTGGAGCGTCGTCAGACTATTGAACGCCGCAAGCAGACAGCAGCCTCCGCAGCCGCACAGAAGGCTAAGGAAGAAGAGACTCGCAAGCGTATGAAGCTCCAGGAGGCTCAAGCAGCCGAAACCGAGCGTCGCAAGCGTGACGAGCTTGAACGTGAGCAACGTCGACAAAAGGAAGAGGTACGCAAAGTGCAGCAGGCCGAGCTCGTGCAACAACTTGAAGAACTCAAGAAGAGCGACGCCAAGGTCGATCTTACTGGCGTGGACCTTGAAGACCTCGACACCACCAAGATCCGTATCCTGAAGGTTCAGGCTCTCGAGAAGGAGAAGAATAAGGTCAATGAGCAACTCCGCATCACAGCTAAGCGCATTGATCATCTCGAACGTGCTTTCCGCCAAGAAGAGATCAAGCATCTTCCTGAAGATTTCGAAAGGCAAAGGAAGCGCGACCTCGAAGAGTACGAGAAAACGAAGGAAGAGACACTTCGTGACGCCGAGCAGAAGCATAAGGATGACGTTGCGCTCAAGAACAGGCTGTCTCGTCTTGTTACGCCGTATGAGGAGTTCACAAGGCAGGTCCGTGGCTCAAGGGCTGCTGACTTTGAGAAGCGTCGTAAGACTGCTGAGCGTGAGTATGAGGAGAAGAAGGCTGCACGTATCCGTGAGCACCGTCAAAGGAAACAGCGCGAGCGTGAAGAGGCTGTTGCTCGTGAGCGTGCTGAAAGAGAAGAGCAAGAACGTCTTGAGCGTGAGGCTGAAGAAAAGGCGGCTGCGGAGGAGGAGAAGAGGGCGAGGTTGGCAGAGGAGAAGGTGCAACGCGACGAAGACAGAAGGTTAGCGCACTCCCATCATTCGTTCTTGAGCCTACAGCTAACTCCGACAACAGGAAACGACAAGAAGCAGCAGAGAAGCAGATGCAACGCGAAGAAGAAGCTCTAGCTCGACGTGCGGCAGAGAAGAAGACCGGAGGCAGGCCTATTGAGCGTCCCACAGAGCCTTCGCCTGCTGCTGGTGAACGACCGAAGCTTAACCTCACTCCACGCAATGCTGCTGGTGGTGGTACTGCTGGTGGGTGGCGTGAACGTGAGATGGCCAGGCTTGCTGCCCAAGCTACAGATGCTCCTGCCCAGGCACCTGCTCCTGGTGCTGCTCCAGAACCCGATGTCCCCGCCGCAAGCAGATCCGGATCTGGCTACCTCCCTCCTGCTCTACGTGCTGCTCGTGGAGGGGCCGACGCGCCACGTACTGAGAGTCCTCGTTCTGAAGCGCCTCGTTCTGAGACACCTCGTGGCGAATCTGCAGCGGATGGCGCTCCCTCCGGCGACCGATGGCGACCCGCTGGTGCTCGTCCTGGCGCAAGAGATGAGAATGCACCTCGCTACTCTAGCTCTCGAGCTGTTCCACAGCGTGGTGCTTTTGCTGATAGGACTGCATCGCCTGCTGATGGGCCCAAGGAAGGACGCTCGTTCTCCGGTAGAGGAGACGCACCACCTGCTAGGAACGAGTCTCCAGCTCAGAACGGTGCACCTGCTGGCGGTCGATATGTTCCTGGCGCCTTCCGCAAGGCCAGGGGAGACGGACAGTAGGGTTCTGATGAAGTGTAAGATGATTACGGCATTGCATTTCATTTGGCGTTTGACTTGGCTAAAAAGATGGGAGGGCATGGTATATCATCGTAGCTCGATGACAATGAGTGAGAGTGTACTGTAGCAATGAATGACAAAGTAATTTGACGTCTGACTACATTCTTATATTTACGTACGCATCGTTGTCTTCGTTGTTACATGTACAATAAAATAAATAGCATGGCTGGCTCGGTCGCTGCTAATCCGCTCAGTGTCCATCCCTTGGCACACTGGCGTCGTGTTTCATATCGCGTTTCATTTGCCTTACATGCTAAGTGCCTTCATGATCCACAATTTGACGCTCAGATTCGACCTTACTCGACTCGATTCTGTATACAAAGACATCGTAATGCATTGCACCTTTCTATGTAGTAAAGTACTGAGACCATGAGCTCCTCAGCATCCCGGACTCAGTCCAGTTCCCGCGCTGCCACGACTGCCCTGCGGCCAAGGACGAAACGATTCATCACAGGTCTCGAAGATCTGTCGCCTGAAGCGAGCATCAATGGCAACCCAACGAGTATAAATTCCACTCCATACGACACGCCATACGAGTCGAGGCTCCCCTCGCCTTTACCGAGCAAGCATCCCTCACGTACATCCTCACGAAACCCATCACGAAATCGAGCATCAAGAAACACCCTCAACGCTGGCTTTGCGCGCGAGAGCAGTGACTTGGCCTCGTCCTTGTCAGGCTTTTGGGGGAAATCATGGACGAACTTGCAGGGACTGGCATCCACCGTGCTAGGAAGTGATGCTGTCGAACCTATAAAGGATAATATCAAGATACCGACGCGGAACAAGCGCACAGTCGACGTCAACGGGGCCAAGCAATGGGGGACTTCAATGTCTAGGCAGACAAGTGAGCCCGGTACTGGATCACAAGAGCAAAGGAAGGCGTTGGTCATTGCAAAGAAACGGGAGGAACTATTAAAGAGGGTGGATAGTGATCAATATCTAAGTACGAAATCGCAGTACAAGAGGAGGACTTCAGATGAGTTTGAATCCATTTCTGCACCACCTGGGCAAGCTGAAGAAAGAGATGCGCTGGTCTACATTTACAATGTCCAACCAACGGATACACTCCCTGGTATATCGATCAAGTTCAACTGTCCACTTCCTACCATAAAGAAGGCCAATCGATTATGGTCTAACGATGTCATGGTTTCGCGAAAGACATTGCTGATACCTGTAGAAGCGTGTAACGTCAAAGGTCGTCGTGTTGCAGGTCCAGAACAGAAAGGCATGGACTTCCTGTCTGACCTCTCTGAAACACATGACCGTCGTAGCTCAGAAGCCACCATCACGCCTACAACACTTCAATCACATACTATGACAAGCATTGATCTAGCTTCTTCAACCACACACCCACAGACCGATGAGCCGTGGACACACGACTCTTGGATCCTCCTTTCCGCTCATCCCACAGCCATCGAAATCGCACGCATGTCCCGTCGCGATCTTGGTTTCTTCCCCCGAGCTCGGCGGAAGTCAAATGCCAACTCTTCTTACTCCGATCTCGACACACCTTCCGAATCCTTCGACCTGCCGCGGCCACCTTCAATCATAATATCAGACACGGCTACCACTCAACCCATAACGAAACATAAATCTCGTCGTTCTTCCAGCTCCCATGCCTTTGCGCCGAAGATGATCGGACCTGGCGGTGTAGGCACACTAGTTGGTAAAGGACCTAGTGCTCCCGGGCCTGGGGAAGACAAGTTGAGCAAAGCATTCCAGCGCGCCTTGCCCAAATTCGCAAACCCAGGACAGCCTGTTTTCGACGAAACACTCGAGCCCGAATACACTTCTGGCACGCTGACCCCTACATCTCATGCTTTCGAAAACGTGGGCAGTACACTCGAAGGGTGGGTGCGAAAAATGGCCGACCGTGCAGCTAAAGTGGTGGAGCCGCCTAGTCCGAATTTGAAGCTTGGGAGGCAGACTGGAATACGGCATGGAGGCATGGGAGACTTGATTGAACTCGAGGATGCGTTTGAGTTGGGTGGTCATGCCGGAGATGAGGGCGATGTGCTGCCTGATCCGGATGCATTCGCGGCTTTTGAGGATGATGAACCAGCGAGAGGAAGGGAGAGGGGGAGTAGGCGGGTGGGCAGTACGGCTCTCCAGGATGCGGGTGCTGCGGGACTAACTGTGAGAAGTGCGATGGCGGCGGCGAGGAAGAAGGGCGATTGAGCTGTTACTATCAGGCGCTGTAGTTGGCGCTGGTTGAGGGTCTGTCGTTCTCAGCGACGTGTCTTCGTATCGAGATACTCCTGCCGAAATACCGTCGACTCGTATCAAGGCGGCTGGGGTTACTTGAGCAAGCAGCCCATACCATTCGAACTGTGCTAATCTTAGCACTGAGCTGGACTAATCGAAAAAGCAAAACATCCGCGTAATAGAAACACACAAGCACCGTCCTGCGAGCTAGGTGTGCAGCAAAGGCAGGCCTTTTGGCCGAGTAGGATGAACCTACGTCAGAATAAACCTGGAAAGCAGCGAGTTTCGCGTGACACACAAAGAGACCAAGAGCACTCGTCGTGGCACACATATATTACTGTTATCATGATATGAGAGAATTATTTAGACTAATCAAGAGGAGTGCATCTTTAATTCGAGGGAATTATCTGCGTGAACCGGAAAATGTATTTGTGCTGGTACATGTTGTTATACTGTAGCATGCATCCCACAACAAAACAAACATCCTCTTGCCATCGGAGTATGCTGCTGTTTTATCTAACCATCAAAGCACACAAACCAAAACTATCGTTTCATGACAATAACCTTAAACCTGAATCACCTACCACAATGCACTCCTTCACCTTCATCGTCACTGCTGTGCTCGTCTTAATGACAGCCGCTGCGCCATTAGCCTACGCCGACGTTATAATCTTGACTGAGACGAAAGGCGGGCTCGTCAAGATACACCATGTCATTAATAGTTATTTGGTCGTTTTTACAGCTGTAAGTGTTCTCACTGCACACGTTTCAGATAGTTACTTATTAATCTAGGCATTAATCGCCTGTATCGCCTCCTCTCGTGTAACTAAGGTTGTCGCTATTATCTGGCGACCGGATCTCTTGCTCGCAGATGGTGCAAGATCTCAGCTACAACTGGACACATGTATAGTTCAGCAGTCATCTTCACAACCTAGGATACAGCTGAATTCGTACTTTGATAGACACCTATCCCAGGCCCTACCTTATTGAAAGTGCGTAGGGTGGAGGGGTTCTAGCTGATACTAACGTACTCCAGCACTCCTCACACTAGGTTTTAGGAGAGTAGTATCGAAATGGGATATCGACATCTGAACTGGAGTAGGTATGTGGTACAAATGTCAACGTGTGACTTAAATTCTCAGCGGAGGGCAGATCCACTTTGAGGATGAAACCTGAAACCGAGAATGAGGCCCACAATACAATACCTCTGTTCAGGTTTGTGATTTGTTGATATTGTCAGGATGTTACCTCCTTACGATAGCGGCTTAGCAGACTAGAGTCAGCCCTGGAATCCTTGTCTTCGTTTGTCCTTTTCAGCTTCTTGGCCCAGATTCTGCGGTCCGGTCAATAACTGCCTCCAATTTTGAGGACAGGCACCTGTCGTTCCGAAGAGTGGTTGGATGTATCTTCTCGGGGAATTTCATCTGCTTCTGACCATCAAGACGACAGGTCTCCTTCATGTTTCCAACCCAATAGCCTTTCCGCCTTCCTCGTATCCCAGAACCCTCGTCTTTCATGCCCTTCCGTCCACCAACCCTCCTTAATCTCGGTCCCCGGCCAGTGCTTTCTCAACAGCTCCAGTGCAGTCACTTTCTTGACGCCAGTCTCAACCACTTCCATTCCGTCCTCGGGCGTCCAACCTTTCGTACCTTTCGGATCCTTGAGCTCTGCTGACAGTGTCTTCTTGCTTTCTCGTTCCAGTCCACCTTCCCAGCATATCCTACTTGCAACGATATTGAAAACTTCGGCTCCTTTCCAGCCTGAAGATGTGAGACTGAGAAGACACGCTGATGCGCAAGAAGCGAAGGAGACCCAACCAAAGACATCTTCGATTCGAGCATCAGGCCATGAGTCTTGGTACGTGGATCGAGCCATGTGGAAGCGCAGAGACGAGATTCGGAGATCGGGGTAGAGGCGACACATAGCTTCCGCTTGTATTTCGCAGGTGCTGAGAGATGGTGAAAGTATCGAGATGAGTAAACATACAAATGGCGGCGTGAAACCCAGCTCTTCTAGGACTAGGTCTGATCAACTTACTGCTTGGAGAGTGCGTATGGATCTTCGTCCTTGTAAGGTGTCTCCTCATCCATCGGTACCGCGTTCAGCCAGCAATGCTCCGGCGGTGTATAGCTCAGTCCCACAGCATTCACACTAGATGCTTGCACGATCCTTCTCACGCCAAGATCCGCCGCGGTCCTAAGGACATTGTAGCTACTGGTAACATTGACATTGTGGACGTGGCGTGGATCGTGATGTAGGGGATCTGGAATCGCTCCTAGGTGTACGATGCCTTGGTACGGGCCTGTGCGTTTCATAAAAGTTTCTAGGGCGGCATAGTCGCAGAGATCGAGGATGGTGAAGGAGGATGAGGGTGGGAGTGGTAGGGCGTGAGGAGGGAGGGGCAGGATGTCTAGTGCCGCGACGGAATGATTCTCTTGCAGGAGATGGTTTAGGACGTGGGTGCCAATGTTACCCGCAGCACCTGTCAGTAGGATCTTCATGTGGATGGTATATGTATGTCAAGAATGAGGTTAATATAAAAAAAAATAAGTCCCGTATACGAATACTGTAGTCGTGGTGGTCGTATGCTCACTTCAATGATGGACCGGACATGACGTGCATAATAAAAAGTATGGAAGTCTTCAATCTCTGGAGTGAATGCCTCTTCCAGCTATGGCTTTCTTCCTCCTCCAGTGCGAGACAACCAAGGTAAAATCTGACGTGAAACACGACGATTTGAGTGACAGTGCGCGATGTATCTATCTAAGGAAAACAGTGTTGTCTTTGCATACATTGGCGCAGATTCTGCTTGTTTACTCTACTATTCTGTGATTCTGTGTCTCCAGCCCTGAGAGAGATCAGACTGGACCATGTCCATCAACAGGACCGTCGCCGTCCAAATAGGAAGACGAGAAGAGCTTGCCTAGTAAACTGGCTGCGAAAGCTCACACGAGTATCATCGACGTCTTATGTAGCGGAGCGCGGACAATGACTTCGAGCTAGCTGGATGCGGTCAGAATTGTCTAAACCAGCGCGATCAGACTCCACCTATCCCACCTGCCACTTTCTGTTACTCACCAGACTTCGACAATATACTTTGTGCGACTTTCAAAGGACTTCAAATCAAACACCCTGTTCAGACCTCAACTTGAACATCATTGCACTTCGCTGGAGCGATGAACGAACACGATGCGTTGCTAGCCTGCTCGAGCGAGATCCAGCTTTAGAAGTCCACGATTGGCTTAAAGATATCCCTCTTCTGTATCCCAAAATTTCTCAACGTGCTGCGGAGCACCCTGTCCATTTCATTTCAACATTGCCACTTGAGCTATGAATGCATATAGCCTCGTTCCTCGAGCCAGTCGACCTTCTCTGCCTTGGATTCAGTTGCAAACCCTTTCACGAAATGTCAAAGAGAGCCCTCGGCCTTACTCTCGATGTTCTAGGGGATCAGGACGAGTTCGACATACTTGAACGACGTCTACGTCGGAATTGGCTGTATTCTCCAGCACATCAGATCTGCATTATATGCCAGAGGCCGCACCCAAGGATACTAGCGCAACCTCGATCCACGCCTTGTCGGGCGTCCTCTACTGAAGGAGCTCATGCCGCGTGTGTAGGAGGCCTGAGAATCACTACAGACTGTATGCTTTGTCAACTCTGCTGGACTGAGCTCCTCCTGCGTCCCAATTATTGGACTTTGAATCCGGAGTTACGGGACACCTACAAGGACACCTGGTTGTGGAAACATCATTGGGACACCGGGTGGCGCGCCAATAAACAACGAGAAGGCTGAGGTACAACCTATGGAGTGTTGTACAATACTTATGGATGAGGCCCGTAATTCCGCACGCTGATAACGACTAGCAGAATCTACAGATAACATGTTTCCGGGCCTCGAAGTACTACGGAATTGTGCTGGCAAGGTGGAAGAGTGGGTCTGTGCTACATGTACGGTAGTACAGAACACCTGCCAACTTTTCGAACGTATAAAACGCCGTCAGCAACAAAGCGTGGTCCTAATTTCCGCTCATGCGCAACACGCCGTCTTGTTGGTGCAAATCGTGACCACAGATTCAGTACAGTAGTCCTCACGTTGATATCCGCATCCATTCTAGCAGAGCCGCGTTTCCGGCATACTCAAGATGTAAGATCCCAGCGCCGGTCTCAGTTTCAGCTTACTCATAACCGTATAAGGTGTATCACCACCATTAAGCAGATAGTCTGCCCGAAGTGCGGAAGGCCTTGGTCATGTTCCCAACCACGCCCACAAGTCGAGTATTGCTCGGACAAACGAGCTAAATTACCGACTTGTAGGCTCAAAGCTACCAACACGCATTCTGTCTTCAGTAAAAGTAGATGCACAGCTTGTGTCAATAAGCAGCTGGGCTTACAGACTGCGGGAACTCGAACAACAAAAAACGTCTTTGCTTTACCAATAGGCGATAAGGCGAAGATACAATCCAAGAAGAAGAAATAGGTCAGACGTTCTTGAGTACACCTATCAATGTCCTGGATGCCACATGTATTGCCCTCAAGCTTCAGGACAGCGAAGACGATGAGGCCAAGGATCAGGAAAGGTGTGAAGAAAACGGTTCAAGCTTGTTTAGTGGAATGGTGATTCCATGTCTGTACATCCGATCCTAGCATGTCAATATACCAGCGCAGGCTACCCATCACGGCCTGATCTTCGAGTCCTCAAGTCCATCTTGCTTAAATTCCTTTGTCGACATACCATCCAGTGTTCTGCTTTGTAATGTTTAAAAGTTCACCTATCAGGCCTGCGTAAACGATAACTACTTGTCCATGTAGTGCCAAAGCCAGAAGTAGTATAACGTCTACCAAGACAACGTGCTGGCGACCGCAAGGTTAGAGCGTCTCAGGGATCAGTGTTCCTGCGAGTAGTTTTGGATGAAAAGTACCGACAGCAGTCTTCATAACCCGAGGTAAGCTATAGGACGACTCTCAATGCGGCCAAGAATGCACTATCTTTCAAGTTCGAAGGCTTCACCATCAATCGGCATTGGAGAGCAAAACTGGACTCCCTAGTCGACCAATTTGTTAAGTCTGGAACACTATTACCTGGCGTGTCGCGAAAGAGACAATGGATAGGATTTGTGATACTTAGAAACATTCTTGCTGCCAACATCGGCCTCGCTCTTTTGCAGGGTGTTTACAGTTGGGATATCATGGTGTTGAAGTGGACAAGTCTCGTATATTAATCATCATTGGATTGTCGATTTGGCAAAGTTGCTCGGTCTAGACATGAGGAAGATCCTTGTAAGAAGAACTGTGAGATATAGCGGCGGGAAGAATCGAACCTATAGTGTTGATTATTATCGACGGGATGCGCACCCTAATATATGAGATGGGGTAGGAGTCGTGTCATTGATTATTACCAAGTCAGCTGTAGTCATCAAGCTGTCTACAACGACTTTTTGCTTCTGCCATCCCCCGTAACACCCTTACGCATCCCAACCCCCAAAGCCCCCGTCACCTTCAACGCCATCGGCAGCACAGTCGACAGTATCACCCCTGCATCCACCACCGACCACATCCTCACATCGAAAAACCTTTTCACCCCAAAATCCATAATAATACTTGCCGTGAAGACAATATCACACAGCAATCCCCCCATCAGCACGTACCGCCATACTTTGACATCCTCCGAAAAGACTCGAAGGAGCACAAAGTCGTTGAACGCCAGGAATAACCAGCCACCGGCTATTTGTGTCGTGAGTGGACGGAGCTCGGGGCGGTAGTAGGCTGCTGCATTGGGTGTTTGAGCTGCTAAGAGGGTTGTTGGAAGGAATAGAGCTTGACAGGCACCAAGGAAGGCTATGAGTGGCTCAAAGTAGAGGAAGGTGATGCAGTAGATGAGGGGGATCGGGTGGGTGCGACGTGCTGTTGCCATTATTGGGCTACGTTCTCGAAATCGAGCTAATAATTACAGTGGCGATGGTTCTTGGTCATTCATGTCCGTGTTCAGGTGAGCTCAACTTGGCTCGGCGTGGCTTACGTAAGCATACTGCAAGAGATCACAGAATTCGTGGGCTAGGATCGCTGTGAAGGGTACCCTAACTTTCTTCGAGAGACTCACCTTTAGGTATACCCTTCTCTAATGTCCTAGGCTCTTCTTCGATTGATATGTGCATTCTGATACATCCGTCAAGTCTAGAAGGTCTACGGGCACTCTTCACAGCCGTCCTAGGCTACTCCTCACCTCACCCTGGCCATGGATTCTGACAACGACGTGGTACTGTAAAGAGGGATTGTCAACTATCCTAGCGTCGATTGTCTAGGAGATATGCTTCGATTCGCCTTCTAAACTACTTATGCTGTATACCAAGTTCAACTGTTCATACATGTCACGAGGCCAACAAAGGTAAAGCACAATCAAGGCATATGAGAGCTCATCTACGACAAAATTTCGGAATTCCTTGTACAAGTATTGGATACTACATGCCGAAAAGCATGACTAAGACGCCAATTTTTATTCGCCTCGTTCTGTATAGCGAAATTGCTGCAATCCAGCCTATACAGAGATGGTTCAGACGAGGGAGCGCAGACAGACGAAGAGGAGAAGGAACTTCGTTGGTATTGTTGGTGATGCCCTAGTATTCATAGAGTTGGAAACTTAACGTGAAGAGGAGAGGGGGAGAATCTTTCAGCCGCGACCACGATAGTTGAGCGGTAACTCGGCCGTGCAGAAGATTGATGACATGGCTTCCTTGTCTCTCCTTGCAATCTGTCAAAGCGAGTCCAGTTGGAGGTGAAATGCTCTCATGATTTCGCAGATGTGTTGACCCTTCTTTGCTTGCTCGCACGGAAGAACTGCATAATGAACCAGTGCTGGCAGACGCGCACGATTCCAACTCTATTCAGAGGTTTCATCACCATTACTAAATCGGCTACTTCGTCAAGTTTCACCTCCTGCTCGCCAATTGTATTCGCATTATTGTCTCTTGCCTATACGCGATAAAAGAGGAAACTCTGGTCGATTTGTTTTCGTGCTTGTTGTAGTTTTACACTCTGGTGTATGTGCGTCTACGCCTTTTCGAGCAGTCTGGTGGTCGACGGCCTACACCGTCTCAGAAGTCAGTGTCCTTGCGAGCAGTTTTAGGATCAAAGGTACTGGCAGCAGTCTCCACGACCCGAAGTAAGCTATTGGAGCGTCCTAGACATGAGGAAGATCCTCGTAAGAAGGACTGTGAGATATAGCGACGGGAACTCGTGCCAATTTTGTTAATTAATATTGAGGCGATTCGCATGGCTTTTTCACCTAATACGTGCACACCCTAATATATGAGGTGGGGTAGGGGACAGTTCTACGTTCGTGACGTTTGCTGTGAAAGTGGTCTCGTGGTCTAAAATCGTCGTGCTTGTTCGGTTTACTATCTGTTGGCTCCCTCACAGCTCATCAGTCAGGGCTTCAAAGTCTCATCCCGAGAGTCTTCGGGAAACAAAATCTTTACGAAATACCACTATCAACAACTCATTATCAATCTCTCCCCAGGATCCACAGACTTGCTGGCGTATCTCCTACAACTATTCCAACCTTACCATCAGGACTCCAGGCCATGGTCCTTGGTGTAAAATCAGGGATCTTCAAGCCCTGACCTGCTTGAATGATCTTATGTGCTTTTTGTGGTGTATAGGGTCCCCACAGAGGTGATGTTGGCGCCTCAGAGTCAGTAGTAGCTTGCTTGCTGTTGTAGTCGGATGTAACAAGTGTCGAATCAATCATATCACTATCAGGTGTGCGTGCCGAAGAAAGTCTCGACGAAAGAGCGCTGCTTGAGCGTGTGTTGAAGGCGCCGACCTCAAGGTTTGAGCCGAAAGTAGACGCCCGTGGTGTTTTGGTTAATGGTGATGAAGGACTTCCTTTACTGCTTCCAGGCTTGATGCTTCTCTCGACTCGAAGACCGATGCCTTTTGGGCTGACTGTTTCTACTAGACCTTGTCCTTCAACACCGTCAGCAAGTAATCCGAGGTCCCAGAGATGGATCTGTGTGGGAATTCGCCAGTGAGTGTTGCTTTTGCTGGTACTTGCGCTACTGCTTTCTTTCCCTTTCGGCTTGTGACTGATTGGTTTTTCTTTGTCGTAGATATGGCCGCCGATAGCGAGGATGGTGGAAGGAGTGGTTAGTTGTGGGTGCGTGGTCGTAAAAGATTCAGAAAGGTCAACGACAGGGGATAGACCAAAGCGCATGAAATCTGCTTTCACACCGGGACATTCGAAAGCCATGAGCACTTGGAAGCCTCCGGAGCCTTGTGAGGTGTCAGACCATGCTGAGACTGTTGTGTGAATGCCTCGAGGCATGTTTGCGGGAGCGGCCGTTAGAGGGGGAATAGGTTTGTTAGAATTAAACCCTGTGATGCGCCAGAGGAGGATACGATTGTGTTCGGGTGAATATTTTTCAGGGTCGTAAGATTTAGAGAGGATGTGGTCGCCATGGAAAGTCAAGCTGTGGATGTTACATTAGTGAAGTCAGGACATTTGGACATTTTGCGAGATTGCTTACGTGTCGATCTGGTGAAAATGAAGTGCAGTCGTGCAGAAGTGCGGAAAGTGTATAATATTTGCGCCAGCGCCAGCTTTGCCATACGCTGCGTCTTTCGATGAGGGATATTCAGGTAGAACCCACTATGACAAATTACTTAGCTTGCGAGTAGATCAATTATTTCTGGAATTGGTCCATACAAGACAAAGGCGCGTATCGTAACCACCAGACAAAAGGTATCTGCCATTCGCATGAAAGGCCTATTGGTCTACATTAGCAGCTATTGACAGCTCGGTTTTGAGGGTTGATGAGCCTGACCAGCGATATCACACCTGTTTCATGACCACCGTCTCCCGAGAGTACAGCTGCACATGGCTGATGTGCAACATTCGTGTGTAAGTGCCAAACTCTGATAGAATTGTCATCTGATGCAGTCGCTAACACCGATGGATCCACAGGCGATGTCTTGAGATCATTGATTTTCTGCTGATTGATCAGCCTTGAATGACATCGCTTTGACCTATATGACTTACATGTCCATGGCCAACTAAAGTCTTGAGGTTACCACACGTTACAGTCAGCGACTTACTCCACAGTAGTGGACGACACTTAAACGTACTCTTGCAAGTGTTCCAGACGTGACACTTAGAAGCTTGATGGTATTCTCTCCTTCACCTGCAACACACAACATTGGCTCTCCAGTGTCGCTATCGAGCGTCCAGTCAAAAGAGAATAGATTGACATCCTGAGCTTATGGTCAGCTAAGGCCCACGACAGCACAGCGTTTCAGCTGACTCCACCGTCTTTGAACCAGCATAACCTCTCTAGATCCCCTCCAGCACCTCCGACAAGTTTGTACACGATAGTCTGGAGGATGTTGTTAGCAAGGCCTTGCGAC
>Ga0068631_100412_pt1 | contig 16840 bp, 19 predicted proteins | sample InSIn5gowninarea_2_FD_77434 | JGI IMG/M metagenome (GOLD analysis project Ga0068631, IMG submission 77434) | Clean room microbial communities from NASA Spacecraft Assembly Facility at Jet Propulsion Laboratory, Pasadena, California, USA -... ...
AAGTCGTGCTATAGACTTGACGAGAAGAAGAAAGGACCAACGGCGGGATTGGACCTGGCTCGTGGTGAAGATCTGCTTGAAAGTAGCAGCGAAGAGGAGGATGAGGAGGATGAAGAAGCCTCCAAGACAGCCAGTGACGAAGAGAGCGAAGAAGAAGGAGGAGAAGTGCTATTGGGTAGTAAAGAAGCACAAAAGGCCGCGGCGCGCCGGAATAGGGCTGGTTCTGAGGGCAGTATTGACCTCGACGAAGATGTACCAGTCGCATCTACTTCGACATTGCACGAAGCTGCTGTCGAGGACAATGTCCCTATGATGGAGAACACCACCAAAAGGATAGCTGTTGTCAACTCGGACTGGGATAACGTCCGTGCTATCGACCTATACAAAGTCTTCGACTCTGTCTTATCCTCTTCCGCATCGACACTAGTAGACGGCTCAGCATTTGGGAGTCGCAAATCGAAGTCGAAGATTGCCAAGGGCAGTGTTTCAAGCGTGATGATCTATCCCAGCGACTTCGGCAAGAAGCGGATGGAGCGTGAGGAGAAGGAAGGTCCGCCCATGGAAATCTTCAGCAAGAACAAGAAATCATCTTCGAATGCTGTCTTGCTCAAGAAAGCCAAGACAAAGAAGAATCGGCATGATGAAGATGAAGAGGATGAGCTTACAGCAAGCGATGATGAGGATCAGGAGGAGTACGACGAAGTTGCACTGAGACGGTATCAGCTCGAACGACTCCGGTACTACTACGCTGTAGTCACATTTGACTCCGTCGCTGCCTCACAACACGCATACGATGAAATTGATGGATCAGAGTTTGAAGCCACAGCAAATATATTCGACTTGCGGTAAGACTATTATATTGTTCTTCCATGTCATTCGTACGAAATTGCTGACCATTTTTGGAACAGATTCGTACCGGACGATGTCACCTTCGACGACAAACCGACAGACGAAGTCACGTCAAAGAATATCGATTTGCAGGCGTATAAACCGGGAGAATTCGTCACGGATGCATTACGCAACTCCAAGGTCAAGCTCACTTGGGATCAGGACGATCCTGAGCGTTTGAAACTTGTTCGTGGAGCACATCCGGGCAAGGACAAGAAGCAAAAGGGCAAAGGCAAGCAAGAGGAGGTTATTGACTATTCTGCGCTGCTCGCTTCAGACAGCGAAGATGATGGCGCAAAGAGGAGTCGATTGCGAGCAGCATTCGGCCTGGGCGAGACTCCCCTGGAGGAGCACGAAGGAGATGATAGTGATGACGATGATCAGAAGGATGTTGACATGGAAGTCACTTTTGGTCCTGCTCTGGACGGAGAAGGCGACGAGGAGCTTGACGAAGAGGACGAGGCTGAGAAGGAGGAGACGTCGCTCGAAGCTTATCAGCGGAAAGAGCGGGAACGCCGAGAGCGAAAGAAAGCGAAGCGACTGGCGGAGAAGAAGAAAGGAGCAGGCAAGGGGCGTGTTGTCCTGGATCAAGAAGACGACAGCGATCCGGATGAAGCATTCGATGCAAACGCATTTGGCGAAGCGGATGGCTTGGATGCTGAAGACGGCGGCGTTGACGCATTCTTTGATGGTGGTGTGGATGGAGAAAGCGAAAACGGTCAAGAAGCATTATCTTCTGATAAGATCAGCAAAAAAGCGCAGCGCCAGCTAGAACGGGAAGCAAAGGAGAAAGAAGCAGCCAGTCTGTCTCTATTGATGGGTAGATCAGATGGCGAAGGCTCCGGTGACGACGATGGCAAGCACTTTGACATGCAAGCTATCCTTCGAGCAGAGAAGGTCTCATCTAAGCCTAAGAAGATGTTGAAAAAGGGCAAAGATAGACGAAAGCACGACGATGCGAAGAAACTGCTTGAGCGTGAAAAGGATAAATTTGAAATTGATCTCAAAGATGGTCGATTCAGCAAATTGCACGAGGATCATGAATTCGCTTTAGATCCTTCAAGTAATAAGTGCGTCTCTCTTTTCGACATAGAAACCCCTTGTTTGCTTCGAAATCGTCAGTATCTGACGTTCTGTTTCTGCCTCGTAGATTTGTCAAGACGAAGAATATGGATCGCCTACTGGCGGAATCTCGCAAGCGTCGCAACAACGATGCACCGGTTGAAGGAGATCTTGTCAACAACGGGACACAGAGCTCAGCAAATACAGCGCCAAGCGGGAAAGAAGGTCTCTCCTCTCTTGTTGAGTCTATCAAGCGGAAAAGCCAGTCTACGGCAGTTGCACCTAAAGATCAGGAGGGCAAACATAAGAAGAAGAAGCAGAAGATGGCTTGATTTCGGAAGTTCCTTGTGTTCAAATGAAGCCAGCTTGGGTAGAACCCCTTGCAGAGTAGAGTAATGTAAACTTTGCTACTCGGGAGTGCTTGTTATTGCTACAAAAACAGGGCTCGAGCACACTTATTAGGTGTGTAAAGGAGCACAGCGGAAATTCCTGCGATTTCGATATGATACATATGACAATGCTGCCCAGTTGACTGCTCAGCATTATTGAGAGTGGACAGTAGGGTGCGGGCCATCGAGTCGATTGGCAGGCTTATTGAGTCCTGCATGACTTTATGCAGCCTGTTTAGCTGTAGCTTTCGCATTTCTGAAGCTCAAGAAGACAGTCCTGGCGAGCGTGAGAATAGATAGCGTGAGTATGTGGAGCACGAATATTACTTCTGGAGAAAGCTTACCATAGGACGCCCAAGCTTGCAGAAAAGGGAACTCTATACCTCAACGGGAGGTATCTGAAGTTGATGATCTGTACGAATGGCCATCTGTTGCGAAACCAAGTTGGAATTAGGGCTGAGTATCAGTTTCCAGATGCATGCGAGGTGTGATCAAAGCTCCTTCGGCTGGACTCACATTTGCCAATTGATGAGAAGGATAGGGATGAACATTGCCTTATACCTCTCTACGATCTCGTCCCACTCGAGTCCTTCCAGGATAGCCATTGTAGAGATGAAGAGCGCAAGACCGAGCGGAGCCATGAACAGCTGATCCGCAAAGACCCTCTGCGCAAGAGCAACGACTGAGATCTGACCTGGTTGACCAGTGTTTGGCATCGCTACATGTTGAGGATCAACTGCACGTTCCTCTGTTTTACTTCCGGTGCTTCTGCTGCTTCCTCTCCGATGGGCAGCAGTATCATGGCTTGTACGCAGACCCAACTTCTCAGACGAGGCGAATTGTTGACCCTGTTGGGCGTCTCCTCTGTCCACATTTACTTTAAAACCTTCTTTTGCAGCGTAACCTTTTAGTTTTTCTATAAAAGCGGGAGAATTGGGATCATCCATTGACGGATCGAAGCCATCTTTTCCCATTGCGCCTTGGTCACGGAAAGCTTGGTCTACTGGTCGTAGTGGAAATCGATACTCGAGAAATCTGTTCCATTTTTCTGAGCATTGGAAAAGTGGAGGAAAGGGCAAAAGGGCACGTGTGCAGGAGTAGGGTATAGGCGAACAGTAGAGTGAGATTGCATCAGAGGTAATGCAGTAGTCTGTTGAGTGCGACTGAGGCACCCACCTATCATAGGACCAATGGAGAATCCGAACATCGCAAAGCGAAGTGTCCTGTCAATGTCCCACGCTGGGACTGGCGCTCCAGCAGCGGCGCCCTGCAGTCGAACGCGGGGAGTGAGAGTGGATGAGACATGATGCGCGATGGGTGCATGACACACGTTCGGACGGATTGAGAGGTGGAAGAGTTCGTTAAGGCTTGTCAGATACTTGATGATCTCAATTGGTAGTAGAAGACAGTGCGACGCGGATCCTCCTACTCACGATGATGGGAATGAGCTGAGCAGCAGCATCGCCAATTGTGCTTAGGATGCTGTTGGTGACGCTGTAGATGATGGCGTGGCATTGATGGGTGGGAAGTATCAGTACGTGTCTTATCTGATAACGGGTTTATCAGAGAAGACCAGCTAGCTCCAGGTCTAGACTCGTGTCCACGCGCCTCGTTTGAAATTGAAATTGCGGAACACGAGGTGAAGAAAGACAGACGCGTGTGAAAGTGGGATGAGGTCAACTCACCAGAGAGTAATGACGGGCCTCCTCTCGAAGTTGGCAGTGTAGAAGCGAGTGAGCTTCCTTGCCATGTTGTCTGCTTCTTCTTTTGGCGAGTTGCTGTTGTCAGGAGGAGAGGAAGTGGAAGAAGATCTCGTCTGCTGCTGGACCTCTGGCAGTGGCATCCTGCGAGGGAACGAGGAAGGGCCATTTGCTGGAGAGGACGGGTATCTGCTCGCTATGCTTGTGCTGAGTGCTTTGCTGTTGGTGTTGCTGCTCTCTGCTGCCTTCTTGCGCGCCATTGCAGTGATGATTGACCGCTGTGAAGGTGATATCGATATCGATGATGATGATGATGATGATGACGGTAGAGAGATGGAAGAAGAGAAAGACGAGGCGAAGAAGTGGGCACGACGAGCGCAGTGTCGAGTGGGAAACGACAGTGCAGTAGCCAAGAGCATCAAGGTGGTTGAGATTGGGAGGATGCTGTCGTGTCGGCACAGCACTGACATATCATCAAGTATTCTGTCCTGCAGGTCTTCCATCTACCTCGATCTCCCATTGCCACCTTTTGCATTACAGACAACACACCACCAAATCATAACACACAAAATGCTATACCGGTAGCACATATTGAGTACATTCAGTCTGAACAATGGAAGCAGAGGAGCGGCTAGAGGGAGCAGGAGGAGAAGGAGGCGAAGCTCAGCAAGCGAGTCAAGATACTGAAATGCAAGGACTGCAAGAAGGAGCTGAAGAGCATGCTCCTGAATCTCATGAAGGAGAAGGCGAAGTTCTTTACTATGTAGACGCAGATGGGAACAGGATAGACCCGCAAGACATGCAGGACTTTGCTCTTGCTCCAGCTGAGGGAGAAGAAGAACACGTAGCAGAAGATGCTGGACTTTCAACCGAGACAAATGGACAGCAAGTGAAAGATGGACAGAGTGGAGATGCTGCAATGCAGATACACGCGGAAGGAGAGGATTATCCGGCACACTTGGAAGCGCAAAGCACTTCAGCAGCTGCCCTTACACCGGATGAAGTGCAGACTGGTTCAGCACAATCGCAATTAGAGACAGAGGCGGGAGCTAGCGCAGGAGCAGCAGAAGAGACTCAAGAAGATATACAAGCTCAAGCAGCGCGTTTCGAGCGTCCCTTCAGACCGCTTTCCAGTTTACATACCACATCATCAAAATCAAATGGCTATTCGCAATCCGAAGAAGCTCTAAAGCCGGATTATAGACTGCGTTACATCCTTACTGGACACAGGAAGAACGTTAGCTGTATCAAGTTCTCCCCTGATGGTAAATATCTCATTACAGCAGGTGCGTTATGCTGGGGCAATGAAAACATCATCTCTACACAGGACTGCTGGGATTTAGATGCTGACAACTTGTGCCTATACTCCTTCCGTGCACGTGCTCTCCTCTGTTCGATATGGGGTACAGGCGGCGACGGTCGTATACTTCTCTATTCTCTACCACAGCATTCTACTGCTTCCCCTTCCTCCTCCAGAGCTTCCGCCCAAGCACAAGGCCCCGTCTTCATTCGTTCCTATACGATTCCCACTCCACCACCAGTAAAGATCAGACCTCCACGCACAAGCTCATCAATTGCACCTGTAGGATGCGCAGGCATCAACGATCTCTGTTTCTCCCCCTGCTCTCGATATTTCGCTACTGCTTCGGATGACAAAATAGTTAGGATATGGAAGGTAGATCCATTCCCTCGTGATAAAGATATTTTGGATGAATCGATGGCGGAGAAAGATCAGGATAGCCATAAGGCAGGTGGCAGCACCACGAACGCGAATGGTGGTGTGGGAGAGGCGATTCATGGTATGCCGCCTACTGGCACGAACGGAGTCGCACAACAGCATCATAATACGAATGGAACACAAGAAAACGATACTGTCCTTCCATCCTCAGCATTAAGTGGAGCAGCCGAGCATCCCATAGAGCTTAAAGGGCACACTTCATTCGTCTTCTGCGTTGCGTTCACGCCTCAGGGGAATCTGCTCGCTAGTGGGTCATACGATGAGACAGTCCGGATATGGGACGTTAAAAGAGGTAGATGCTTGAAAATCTTACCTGCACATAGTGATCCTGTTGCTGGAGTTGGGTTTAGTGGTGATGGAAGTATATTGTGCAGTGCGGGTCATGATGGTTTGTTGTGAGTGGGCGTCCAATCGTCGACCGGCATTCGCTTGACATTAGATCTGACACGAGTCTCCCCCTTCACTGCTTGTCTCTCGCGACGGCAGGCGACTCTGGGATACGGCATCAGGACAGTGTCTCAAATCTCTAGTGGACGAATCAAATCCCCCAGCAAGCCATGCTGCTTTCACTCCAAATTCTCGTTATATCCTCGTCTCATCCCTTGATTCTACACTACGCTTGTGGGACTATCACGCAGCTGTCTGCGTGAAGACCTACAAAGGTCACGAGAACGTCAAGTAAGTCGCCGACATACATCACAGAGCTAGAACGAGCGCAAATTCGTGACGGCTATAAACCCGCCAAAAAGGCACTGGGCTGATTTACATGCCATTGCAGATACCATATACCAGCTATCTTCCACCTCCCACCAAAAGGCAAGACTGGCCAAGCGTATATCATAACAGGAAGTGAGGATGGTAGAATCACATTCTACGATTTGCAGTCTAGAAACATTGCAATGACATTGCCTGGTCATAAATGTGAGTTTCTTGCTGGTACTTTGATTGACTGTGACCTGCCTTCTGTATGCTGATGCTATCTCTGTGTCTTTTTGGCCTCCGCGGTCGCAGCTGACCCGATATTGTGCTTAGCTGTCAGGCCTTGTCTTATTGCTCTGCTGCTTTGCATGGTCCCTGACTAACATGCTACCATCTACTCGGCCTACAGCTCGACCAGCATTCTGGCATGTTAGCTACATCGGCTCGAGAGCGCGGTGTCGATGTGAGCTCAGCCAATGAAGCATAGTGTGAAATAATGTGCTTATCAGTTCTCTCTCTTAACCGCAAATCAGGAATACCAAACGAAGCTATGGGTCGACGTGAATCGCTTGGCACCAAAACAGCCTCTCAGCAATGGCTTGCTGAATGGACAGTGATACTGAAGATTTCCGTGATGGGATGGAGTAGATTGAAGAGGCTACCAGGGCAGGGTCGGGTCGGCTACGCCGTCTTGAGTTTTAGCTGAAGCAGTCGTCGAGATGAGGAAAGGGTTCCGGTGATTGTTAAGTGAGGGTTGGATGTTACGACGATGTTGTTGTTGCGCTATTGTACATATTCATGATTGGAGAAATAGCGGTAGAATCGAAAGGTGACGGTCGACTTCGAATCGACGCGTCTCCATCTTCTGCATCGTCTACGAGTTCTGCCATCTCCGAATGGCCTTCGGCACTTGCGTAGCGGTACAACCCCTGCTCGTGGCTTGAAAGCTTTTGCCACCATATAGAGACACTGCGCCCCGGTATACATGCTTCTGAGCAGTGGAGTGGCTATTTTCGCCCAGATCTGGCTCCCTGCCACGAGTATACCCTCTGCGAGTCAGACTTGCGACATTCTCATCTTCACCCGAAGAGTCCGGTGTGTCGCCTCAGCTGTCAACGCCAAAAGGCAATCGAACGAGGCACAAACTTGCTTTTTGATTCCTGCACGACACGACGATAACTATCAAGGGCAGGATGAACGGCCACAGCGCGACAAACGGAACGAATGGAGTACACGATGAAGTTGACCTCAGCGAGCTCGAGTACGACCCTCTGCAGCTGGAAATGATGAAGGAGGAACTTATCGTTGTGGACAACGACGACAATCCAATTGGCAAGGACAGCAAGAAGACGTGTAAGCGAGGGCTATTGACCTGCGTTGTTCATGTCACTAGCTCATGCTCTTGCACCTGGGGTTTGGCATAGGCCATCTCATGAGCAACATCCTACCGCCTCGCTCACTTCTGCACCGCGCTTTCAGCGTATTCCTGTTCAGGCCATCCGACGGCCGGCTGTTGATGCAGAAGCGCGCCTCAGAAAAGATCACCTTCCCGGATATGTGGACCAACACGTGTTGCTCGCATCCTTTGGCAGTAAAGCAGGAAATGATACCCGAAGGCACGCTCGGAGTTCGTCGCGCCGCTCAGCGAAAACTACAACACGAGCTGGGAATCCCAAATGCTCAGGTCCCTCTCGACGGCTTTGTCTACATCACAAGAATTCACTATCTGGCGCCTAGTAATGGTCTTTGGGGCGAGCACGAGAGTAAGTGTCGTGTACCTTATGGGAAGGCTAGAACAACTCGTGCCGGTATCGTGCAGCTCGCTGATTCTCTGCCCCTATACTAGTCGACTACATCCTCTTCACGACGGCAGATGTAACACTAGAGGCCAACATGAACGAAGTCTCGGAAACGTGCTGGGTATCCAAGGAGGAGTTAGAAACAATGTTCAAGACTGAAGGTATGCCCCGCCTTGGATGTTCGGTCTGCCATGAACACCGGTTTACTGAGACTTTCCTCGCTTCTCTAGGCAACAGCTTTACACCTTGGTTCAAGCTTATCGCCGAATCCTTCCTCTTCAAATGGTGGGATGCCCTCATCGCCCGCTCCACAAGTGAAGACAATGCGGCCACAACAGCAGGAGTTCGGGCGGACGCTTCGGTCCTTCGTGAGCTTGTTACCGACAAAGACAGGAATGAGATTCATCGGTAGGTGCATGGCGCGCTCGTAAAGCGAACTTCTACTGACTTTTCACTCACCCCTCCGATAGTATGGTTAAGGAGACCGTCGAAGTCACGGTCAACGAAACTGCTTGATGCGCCATCCAATAGACTTAAACTTGAAGTAAGACCTACTAGTAGTGGCATCAGTAATACCCGAATGCTTAGTTGGCGTTCGCTCTCGTGTTGTGAGATGCAGCGCGTTTTTGATGATACCCTTCTGTCGATTTATACGCGCCCCAGAGTGCAGTTGTCTGGTTATTATTTTGAAAGTGATCTAGCTGCCCAGGAACTCCTTCTTCAGTGACTTTTTATCAATTGACCAGCGCCGGAAGGGGAAGACATGGATTATGTATCTACTGGCGAGTGGCAAATCGTCGACCAAGCCGAGGAGACCTCTCTTGATCGGAAGCTCGAGACTCTTTTCAGTCTATAACTAATCTCCTTCACACGCCGGACAGTATTTGTTGCGCAAGCATGTTGACCTTCTCGCGAAGACTTATATGTCGCCCAACTTCAAGCACTCTGCTGGTCCCTCCGCTTGTACGAGCTGCCTCCCACACGGCTACAAAGAAAGCGCCCGGAGCGCGGAGAAGAGTACCTATCGGCGACGAAGGATTGTCGCTAGATCATGTACGCGTTGAAGCTGCCGAAACAGCATCAAAGCATCGCATCCTGACGAGCTGCTTGTTTCTTACCTTACACCATTCTGCAAACAATCTGTTTGTGGACCTGTTGTGTCTTCCCCGGCTTCTTTTAGTTTCTTATGCGGTCCAAGGTATTGTCTCTCTACCGATCTTTCGGAAGAAACACGAAAGGTAAAGACCTCCTAGCATGACAGCTCTCTGTCTCTCTCTGTCTCTCGGTGACCTGGGGCTGATTCTCGTCTAGCAGGACTTGGCTCTTTAGCAAGTCGCTTAGAAACAATGGACTGGATTAGGTCTGAATTCGAACAGCACCGAAAGGAACGTGACCTCGTGAGTTTCATCTCCTCTCTTTCCTAGTCGAGAGCTGACAGCTGTAAGTAAACGTGGTTCTCGTTTGCGATGACGTGCGACTATCTCCTACATCAGGCAAAGATCAAAGCACTCCTCAGCAATGGCAAGAGACAGCTCAAGCAGCTTTCCAGTCATGGCATGCTTGTTGGTCAAGATGGTGACAAGTTTCGAGGCAGGAGAGCGATCAAGTGAAAGCTTATCGAGGCAGTCACGCGGGGAGGAACGGCCCTCGGCACGCCCAAAAAATGGAGGACGCTCAGTAGTCTAGTTTCAAGCCGCTGCCCGATGAAGCTGCTTTATGCTGCATGCATATATGCCAGTCTATTGATACAAGAGATCCTCACATCTGCACTCGTCCACTCGTCGATGGCCCGCTCGCCAACAGGACTCCAAAGCCATGCAAGACCTGCTCCAAGGGTACAGCGATTGTACGTATGGCTCTTCGATGCCCGCCGACCTGCAAGACCTGGTCATGACTATCAATGCTCTCCTGCCTGTGCTTTCGGATCTCCTGTTCACCGCCATGCGCTTCAATGTGAAGCACACCGATCTCCTCGAGCTTGTGCGATGCTTCCCTTCGAACCATCAAGCCTGCGCAAATATGGCGAGGAGGAAGACACAAGTATCGTTCGTATATTGGCAGCAATGGCTTGACAGAGAGTGTACAGTTTATAATGCAGGCAGGATAGGCAATTTTGGATTCTATGGGAGTGGAGAGAGGTGTCGCCTGAAGTGAACACGTTGGCTGCAGCCGCCCTTTTCGACAGGAAAGAGCAGCTGGGCACCGCGCTATCTTACTGCGACTTTTCGAGGGCGAAGTGCCGAGACTTTGTTGGACCTCTGTCGTCCTTATTGTCCTCGGCGAGGTCGCTTGCTGAGGGTACTGTCGGCATTTTTGTCTGATCCTGCAGTGGCAGCCGACGAGCGAGTCGAACGAGCAGATTGACGTGATGCAGCGGGTGCGGAACCCGTAGCGCTGCTTTCCCGGGATACTTCTGAGTCGCCCGGTGTTGTATCCGCTGCCGACGCTGGGCGCTTTTTGGGAGCTTTACTATTCGACTTGACCTCTACAAGGCCCTCGAAGCCTCCGTTCTCACCGAGGAGGACAGTCGCTTCGTACGAGAGCTGCGAGGAACACATAGAGTCACTAGGTCAGCAAGCCCGTATGCAGATGCACAGAAACACGCACCTCGGAAGCTTCTTGCACCGATAGCCTCCCTCTCGTGATGAGCGGCATGCTTTTGATGGCCGCCAAATGTTCCGGCGTTAGGTATGGTAGCTCCCTCGGTACATCCTTGCAACCCGCCAGGTACTTGAACAAGGAGAGGGGAACAAAGTGCTTTAAGCGCGTAACGAACTCGACATCGACCTGTTGTACGGAGTGAACTGCGTGAGCAAGATTCTATCATGCCCGCTAACGGCAAAAGAGGCGCTTACCATGTACCAGGTAGGCTTCTCTTCTTTTGAGGCCGCGTCGTAATATGGATGATTCCTGGGCCATGTTTCACATTAGGTTGGCAGAGTACCTGTCATCACCACTGATGCTAGCTCACGGGTCAAAGGCAGTATCTATAAGGTATGACAAGGTCAGCGATCCGACCACAAGAAGGAGCCTTGAACTGGCTTACAATCGGGATACGACTCCTTGCAAACCTGCAAGCAGTACAGTGTGTTAAGCTTCGCAATTTCGTCTCGTGCACAAATAATGTATTGCCAATGACTTACAACTGCCAGTCCCGCCACGCCTGGACCGACGGGGAGAGAGGGCGAGGGTGAGGGCGAAGGTCAGTCTGGACACTCGACGTGATAGGACTCTGTTAGATGCACATACCTGGCATCTTGGTGTTGGAGTGGTAGAAGAGGACCTGCAGGAGAATCAGATTTCCTCATGAGCATAGACGGGGAGAGGAACGAAATCTGCCAGCCAACTTTGCTTACTTTGTCGCCATTCTTCATCACCTCTTTCATGTATCGTTTTGCCAGACTGTTCCGCACGCCGTCCCAGGATGAAGTCCTGTAATGTAGCAATTGTTCCCGTTCAGTAATAGGATCAACTCTTGCTATGCACTCATCCACTGCGTCCGTCCAGCTAGCCGACGCCGCTCTGCATCGCAGTGCGCCACGCAGCCCGATGCCCGATGGCAGAGACGTGCACTCACTTGAGCTCTTCCAGCTTCTCGATAGGGAAAGCAACGTCTACGCCTGATGTATATTGTGTGAATCAGTAGACTCATATAAGAAGTGCGGCTTGGTGTCATACCTTTTACGACGCGTTTGTCTGCAGGGATGGATTCCCGTCGGTACGGCAAAAGAGCAAGGTTCAGGGCTTGCTCGACTTTGCTGGGCAGTGATGAAGTGGGCGAGACTTACCGGGTTCGGCCTTCATGAGCCAGTGCTTGCACTGTCTGCTTCCAGTATCTGTGCAGTAGACCGACAGGGGAAAGGTGAACAAGCATGCCGGTAGTCGAAAAGTTCTCGAAAAGTCAGCTTTGCCCATGAAACCGATGTAGCGGCTACGCCAAGGTGGAAGGCACTGGGCCAGACCAGCAAGCAGTCACGGCTCACCTGCTTTCATCTGCGAAATCACCTCTGCAGCTTGCTGCTCCTCTGTGTCTCCCATGCCGTCAAACTCTAATTTACCTTCGAATTCGGTCGCGGAGAAAGAGAAGGCAACGTTGACGGCGCTGTCAGATGACAGAACCAGGTTTGGATCGACAACCGGCGGGCACCGTGTGTTTACCTTTGGTTGCTGGCAACTGGCAACCGTGGGGTACGTTCCCCTCGTGGCGATTGAGAACCACAGGCGCGACTGGCGGAAGACTTGTAGGTTTATTCAGATGGAAAATCTGTACAAGGCTAAAAGCCCTTGCAATATGTCCTTGCAACGAGTGTCCGCTTTGTTGCCAGTAGAAACCACCTTTACACCCCAAAAAATCGAGGAAGCCGGTGCCTGGGTGCTAGTTATGCGTGGACGGCGGTCACGAACAGAGCTTTTCGACCAAAGTGAGAGCCGATTCGGTAATGAAAGGCAGAAGATGTGGGAAGGTTCAGTATGACCCCAGTATCGGTATCCTGCTAATGTTGCGCTGTTCCTGTTGTCGAGAAGGTTTTCCTTTCTCTCGGTCTAGCCGGGCGCGATGTAGCGGTACGGTACTGGTATGTAGAGCGCGCCTACTATTGGGCACAAATGCGTGTTTGCGAGGCAAGAAAGAGGGTCCCAAAACGGTAACCTTACTTTCTGGCTTCGGATGTTGAATTTCCTTGACGGGTAGCACGGGAAGTGAGTGCTCCCTCGACGGCTACAAGGGGAATCCCTTCGGATGCACCGAGTGTCAAATTATCGCCCAAGTATACCCCGCAAGGCTTCCTGCAACCTGTCCGCAAGCTTGTCTCTTGTTTCGAAATGGGCGCGACAGGCTTTCCAGCTGAGGAGAGGGAGCAAGTTGTCCTGTCTGGTCTGGGGTGAAGCCGTATCTTCTTCCTGTGCGATTCCGATCAGCTTCCTGCTACCGCAGCGTCTGGGGATTCTTGCTTCAGCGGAAGGGAGCACCTTCATCCGTAGCTTCAGCGTAATGACAGCTTTCTTATTCGTCAGCAGCTCACCTCGTGGAATGTCGTCTCGAGCCTCTTGCTGTTTGTCGTCGTGCTCAAGGCAAGCTCAACACTCCCGAAAGGTCGGCCTCTACCGAGACCGAGATGCCTGTCAAGTGGCGTGCGAGCCATGCTTGTCTGCATTACACCTGGCTTTGTCGCTGTACTAGAACTGACAATGCGCTGTAACGGAGGCTAGAAGGATGCCTTAGCCTCAGTAGCAGTCAAGGCGTTGCGTAAGGGAACACGTGGAGGGCGGGGCACTTCCAAATCAACGAATAACGCTCGTCACAGGAGGGGTAGCAGGGCAATCCAAGTAGAGCTGACAGCCTTGGCAGACCGTACACACCATTCATCAAGCAATGCCATCAAGAAAAGTTGTGCCTTGCATGATAAAGGCTGACATTCACTCCGCTGATCTCCTGTAGGAGCTAGCTGGTGATTCTTTCTCATCTGTGAATACAGGGAATAGTAAGGGTAGCAACATCTGGCGGATGTTTTGCACTCTATCGCATCGACACTCCGTTACCCGCGTGTAGGGTGCAATTATCAAGATCTGCGCTTTTAGACTGTGAAAGCGGGCTTCTTGTTCTTCGACTATCGAGTACGGAAGGTGATGCATCAACTTTCAGTCACTCTTCCGTGTCACAAGACGCAACACTGGGGTAGTATCTCACCTGCGAATCGCGATGGCTCTGGAACTCTACATCTGTCGAATAGCCACCTTGCATCTTCGTGCCTGGCGTGATGCCCAAAACACCAAACTTGAAGTGCTTGCCAATGTCCTCGACCTTTGCTTTTGTGTCCGCAGATCTTGTCCAGATAGATATACGATAGAATGCTTTTCGGGATGAGACAATCACACCTGTAACTTCGTCTGTGAATGGCATGTCTGGGGTGGCTTCTTGTCCGTAGGGTGTCTCGAATGTCTCGCCAATAGCAGCGAGCATCTGTAGTGAAGGGTAGGTCCGACGTGAGCCCAACGAGCCTTTGTAGATTCAATTCGCGAATCGTCAACTCACCGTGTACAACCAGAACTTGTCGATGGTCTCGCGGTTCTTGTCGCGCGGCAGCTGGATGGACCACTTGCCGCCGTTCTCGTTTGCAGGATCCTCCCATGCAGGCTTGATCCCGCTCTTGAAGAGGTAGTAGTTCGAGTTTACAGCAATGTGGGATGGAGGGACGATGCTGTTAAAGCGTGCAAAGTAGATTACAATGAAACGCACGATCAGCTCTAGACTACGCTTGTGCCCGCACTAGGCCACTCACTTGTTGTAAAGACCCCAGAACTCCTCAACGCTCTCGAACGACATGACTTCTTGTAATTGCTCGTTCCAATCTCTCGCCTTGTTCTGCTTTGATGCATTGTCAAACCAGAGGATCCTGTGGACGGTTTGAGCCAGCATGACGAGGACCGACGACGTTGACACGGGGCAGCAGCAGCAGCAAAAGCAGCAAAAGCAAGAAGACGAGTATCAGCATTCGCGTATCTTGATCCAGTGACGCCCGCACGTATGCTGGTGCAGACATGATTACACGCACCATTTCGAATAGAGTGGGTGAACCACGTTGAAATTCGCAGGATCCGAAAAGACAGTCCTGAGCGCCCCATCGTCCTTTTTATCTCCATTCGCGGCGGCCTCTCCGTTCTTCTTGGCATCGTTGCTGCTACCATCCTCCTTGATCTCGCCCTCCTCCGTCACCGACTCTGCAATGGCCGTCTTGACCGCCAATTCTGCTGCTGCCTTCGCGGCTGCTGGCAGACCGGACGAGGTAGAAGCATCTTCGGGCGCGGACGATGCAGGTGCTGCTTCGCTTGACATGTTTGAGATAGATGTAGTAACGGAAGTAGAGGGTAGAGGTTGGGAGTAGTGGTCTTGCTTGTCGCTTTATTCGGATGTTGAGGGTGTCTTTTTATGCAATTGATTGCTATGAAGGTGAGAAGCGAAGTGGGTAAAAGGGCCAACGACACTTGGTGATGTGCAAAGCGCCTGAGACTTGGAAGACAAGCAGATTATGTAGGCTGGAAATCTAGAGCATGTGCATTGAAATAGAATGGCTTTACACAGGCTTCATGCGAACAGGTGGCACTCTTGCATATACAAGTGTCCTCGATCACCTCTATCGCTATCGCTATCACTATCACTATTCGGCGTGTAAACGATGACAGTACACGAAGGAAAGCTACACAATTGCATTGAAGTTCGGCATATGATACAGTCTCTTGCCTGATCCTCCTTCTACCACTTCTGATATCCGCCCATTATCCTGGACTTCTAGCTGTAGTCCTCTGCACTTGTCAACCATGCCTGGACTGTTCATGATGATCCCGATATCCGCATCTAGCAGACACATGAGATCAGTCTCCGAGTCTCCTGCGTACTACGAGTGCAAGATAGGCGAGCGCAAGATAGGAAAGGGAGTGAGTCTAATTGATGCACTGCAACGTGCTGCAGTACGAATACTCACTACTACGATACCGCTACCACCGTCCTCTCGCCACTCATCCACCATCTTCTGCATCTCCCTTCGCTTATCTCTTGCTATTCGTATGCCTTCACTGTTCTCTTTATGCTTCGAGATCCTCCCAGTGCCGAAATCCTTGTCATCAAACTCAACCTCATTGGCTCTGATTTTGACATTCTTGCTAGCGAGATCTACACCCCGGCTTTCGAGAGCTGCACGTATGAAGTCGCCGCTCCAGCCGACGGATATGATACCCCATGTGCCCTGAAAAGACTTGAGAAGCTTGATGATACCGTCTTGCAGCTGGAGCTTTTCCGCGTCTCTGGCTCGATCTAGCATCTCTGACTTGGGCATGCCGTGGAATAAGCCGCCGTCTTCTACACGCTTGACGCTTGCGTATTCGACTTCTGTTTATGTGATTTCGTCAGCAGCTAATTGCACACCTTAGGGCGTCGAGAGACTTCCTCACCTTCCATAGCATCCAGCCATTCAAACGTTTTCGGAAGCGAATCTCGAGGTCCTATCTTGTCATAGAGAACTTTGTAGTCCGCCATGTAGGCTTCTGTGTAGGGCTTCAATGCATCGGGCGAAGGTGCGATGAGACTAAGGGTGTCATGTGCGGCAACGGTGCCGTCCCAGTCAAGGACCAAAAGCGTGCCAGGTGAATTAAGGCTCTTCGATTCAGCCATGTTGGTAAAGCTAGGATGTAATCCTGAGTATGTGCCCGCCAGACGAATGCAGCCGAGACCAGCTATAACCGCGAGTCCTGACCTGGGATATTGCAGAGATTTGCGAAAGGTTCGTCTTCCAACTAGCCCAACATGGGTAATCTTCCCAAGTAGCGAGGTAGCCAGCTCTGCTAATTGGGCCGGTAGTATCGCTCAGATCGCGAGTCGTGCCAGCTTCAAGGTGTCATATCTTCAGTATCAGCTTCATTCACAACAGTCCGAGCTCGTCCGGCTCGTTGGGGCTCTATCGACCCGAGTCCGTCATTTCGGGCGGGCGATGAGTGCGAGTTGATCAGTGATCATCAGCATCAGCATCAGACAGCTTTTTTCTCTCTTACTACTCTTGACTCATACAAGCACAT
>Ga0068631_100413_pt1 | contig 16805 bp, 9 predicted proteins | sample InSIn5gowninarea_2_FD_77434 | JGI IMG/M metagenome (GOLD analysis project Ga0068631, IMG submission 77434) | Clean room microbial communities from NASA Spacecraft Assembly Facility at Jet Propulsion Laboratory, Pasadena, California, USA -... ...
AGAAGGGTAGATCTTTTAAACCACTCCAATATTTTGCAATCATGGAGAAGGGAAAATATTTTTAATCAATCCATTAATTTGTAATCATGGAGAAGGACGAACCTTTTTAACCACTCCATCAATTTGCAATTTTGGAGAAGGAAAAACCTTTTTAACCACTCCAATAGTTTGCTATTTTGGAGAAGGATGAATCTTTTTAACCACTCCAATAGTTTGCATTTTTTTAAGAAGGATGATCTTTTCTAACCACTTCATTAATTTGTAGCCATGAAGAAGGGTGAACCTTTTGAACTATTCCATTTACTACAACTTGCAAATAATCCATCAACATGGATATAACATCCCACCATGGAAGTAAATAGTGCATTATAATTCATCATAGAGATGTTAAGCATTGAATACTTATAGTCACTTGTTGTATACATAATACAACAACCCTCCTAAGGTTAAATAATAATTCATAGTTCAATCCTTCTTGAGGACAACCTTACCAACCCAAGAAATTAGAGTTTAGGTAAAAGAAAAACATCAATTAAATTTTATTTTGATGGATAATAAACACAAATTCCCATTCAAAATCTACTCCTTAATAAAACATTCTTGGATTGATTAAAAATATTTTCCCTTCTCCATGATTGCAAAATATTGGAGTGGTTTAAAAGATCTACCCTTCTCAAAAATTGTAATTTTTGACTTATATCATATTGCTTCCATTTTTTGGGAAGCTTATCTATTGTGATATTATATTGTTGAGAAGTATGTTTATTGATTGATGGAAAATTAACCATGTTAGTCAAGTTGGCATCTTGTGGCTTGTGCATCTTAAAAACGTGGTATTTGTGGCCTATGACTCATAAATATTTCCTAGGTGGTATAGTCAAGTTGATATTTGTGGCCTATGTCTTGTAAATATTAACTAGGTGGTATAGTCAAGTTTCTATTTATGGTATATGACTTGTAAATCTTATCTAGGTGGTATAGTCAAGTTGGCATATGTGGCCTATGGCTGGTAAATCTTGACTGGGTGGTATAGTCAAATTAGCATTTATGGTTTATGAATTGGCTAAGTGGCATAGTCAAGTTGACATTTATGGCTTATGAGTTGTAAATCTTGATTAAATGACAAAATAAAAATAGTATTTTGTAATTTGTTCTTCATCCAAATTATAATATTATTGATGGAGACCTTAAACCTCCACTTCAAAAAGGATAAGAACGCATGCATCTAGATATGATTTGTTGGTTATGCATTATATATTGACTAATGGTATGATCAAGTTGGAAATTAATGTTATTTCCTAATTAAAGGATGGCATGAAATTATTGCCTCGATAGCATGAATCATTACCTTAGTGATAAGAATACTTTCCTTAATTTATTGATGAAAAGAAAAATATCTTGGTAATTTCCATAATCTTTGGATATATTATGATGAACTATTTTTAGCACATTAATGATTATGTGCAATTATATTCTTTTTATGAAAACTTATTTCAGAAAATTCAATGAAGAATTTTTTTAGAAGTTGTTCATCACTTATTGATATTATCATGATCAAATATGAGATATTACTTTAATAAATATCATATACAATAACATGAACAACTCAATTAAAAGAGTTGGTGGCACTTTGATTTGTAATCACCATATGCTTATAGCATACTTAGATCCTCACTTACAGATTTGAATGAAAAAATATTCACCATTATGAGATCCATAAAATTGAATATAAATTCAAAATTGCATAATGTAAAACTACAAATTAATAATCTTAATCACACACAACAAGATCAACATAATGATTTACCCTAGTTCATCCAATGTGGGCTAATTCATCATGGAATTAAAGCTTTTTCTTTTCATTTTCTATGGACATTACAATATTACATGCATATAGAGAAATATCATCAAAATAATGATAATATCATCTCCTACAACACTACTGCAATCTCTTATAGCAAGAAGAAAAACTTCAAAACTACAAATTTTTTAGAATGACTCTTGATCTTCCTTCAAATATTTACAATCCCAAAACTTCAAAACTCTTTAAGATAATATTGATGAATAAAGAGAGTATCATGAATTTAAATAGGCCTAAAAATATATCCAAGATACCGGTTGATGATCCTAAACTGCTCAACTATCTGAATCACCAATGCCCCTTCAACTTCCACTGCTAACTCATCAAAATGAAGGTTATTAAAAAACTAAAAATAATAGACTTAGGCTATTAACTATGTTATTTTTATCACCAATCACCTCCAAATTTCAATATTCTATCAATCTCCAAGAATAGATACCTCTAGAATTAGTACTGCTCCTGCAAAGATCAATCTGACATGTCCTAATTTGGATCGCACCTCCCCAATAAGAAGGCATTTGGTCCCACAAATTCATAGATGAGGATACAACTTCCTAATCCTCGACTTGTCCATCCACTTAGCTTTATTAGGCTTATGTCCCTTCAATGCAACAAACCATAGCTTTGTCTCATCTCTTCTTGTAGCATGAACCTTCTTTTGTAATATGGAATCCTCCTTGAGTTCATCAATAATATTAGGAGCTAATTCATCAAGATATGATAAAATTTTATCTTAATTTGCTTCATATTCAATCAACATAGATGGCTCATATAATTTTAAATATTCCACATTCACAACCAAATATATGTTCATATATACTGGTAGATTCAATCTAAAAGCATTCTCACTTACTTGCTCCATAATCTCAAATGGTCCATACTTTATAGGTTTCAATTTCTTGGTTGGTCCTTGCAACATCTCCTTACTAAGATGCAACCAAACATGGTCTCCCACATGAAACTTATAATCAACTCTATATTTTTCATGTCTCATCTTGTACTTGGTTTGGCTTGTCTTAAGTTGCTCTTGGGATTTTAGATGAATTTATCTAATCTTTTCAATAAATTTTTTAGCTTGCTTTTCCTCTTTCTCAAGTGAATCTCCTTCATCCTTTTGTTTTCCAAACATACAATCAAAAGGTGATGGTGGTAAATAACTAAAACAAGTCTAAAAAATACTCTTATTAATTGAAGAATGAATTACCCTATTGTATGAATGTTGGATATATTCAAGATGTGCATCCTAAGACTTAGGATGCTTTCCATAATAACCTCTCAAGATTTGAACCACTTTCCTATTCACCACCTCAGTTTTTCCATCTATTTGAGGATGAAATATAGTACTCCTCTTCAACCTTGTATTCATATTTTTCCACGAACATGTCCAAAACTTGCATAAAAATCTATTATCTCTATCTGAAACAATAGAAGTAGATAATCCAAAATGAACCCAAACATGAGAAAAGAATAAATTTGTAGTATCAATCAATCCACAATAACAAATAGATAGCCATGACCTTTCTTGGTCATAGGCAAGTCTCCCACAAAATCCATTGAGATACACTCTCATGGATGTGAAGGTACTGAAAGTAGCTGATACAAACCCAATTTCCTATTACTTAGCTTGTTGGTGCAACATAAATAACACACCCTTATGTACTTGACAACTTTATCTTGCATATTTGGACAATATACATACCTTTGCAAATTGTACATTATCTTTCCAACCCCAAAATCTCTCACAATCTTTGAAGTATGTGCTTCTCTAAGAAGTCCAATTCTTTCATCTACAGGTACACATAATGCATTAAATAATAAATAAGTCCATTTTGCAAATGCAAATCATCCAAGCGCTCATACTTGGACCTAAATAAAGATAACTAATCATATACCTCTTTGAAGTTAGGATCGTACACATATGCCTCTGAAAATGATTCAGAAAGAAAAGGAAGATATTTTAGCATTGAAAGGGAACTCACTAGCACCTATTTTCACACTGTTAACAACCTAAAATCATTGTTGCATGCTAATAATGATATGAAATTTGTAGGTACAGGTGGTCTAGAAAGCATATCAACAACCTTATTCTATGTTCTTTTCTTATATTGCAGAAAATCCATCCATCTATAGTGTCTAGTTTGTTGCAATTTTGATTGAGTTTCTAAGTACTTTAATGGTTGATAATCACTATGAATGATTTTTTATTTCCTTATTAAGTAATATTTCCACTTTTTAACATCTTGAACCAATGCATACATTTCCTTATCATAAGTACGATAATTCAAAATGACCTCACTAAATTTTTCAAAATGATAGCAAATTGGTTTGCATTCTTGTAACAAAATAGCCCCCATGGCATAGTCACTTGCATCAATCTCCACTTCAAATGGTTTTCACAAAAAAGGAAGTGCAAGCATGAGTGCACTAATAGTCTTTTGCTTCAAGGTATCAAAAGATGTTGTTGTTATTTACCTTATTGGAACACTTGCCTTTTGCTGGTTACATTATGTAAAGGTGAAGCAATATGAGAAAAATAAATAATAAAATTTTTCAAATATTGGAAAACACCTAAGAAACTCCTTGCTTTAGTTACAATAGATGGATTTGGCCAATATACTATAGCACTTACTTTATTAGGATTTATCTTAAGTTGTCCATGACCAATAACATTGCCCAACTACACCAAAGACTCTTTACCAAACTCACATTTATATATTTTTAAAAAATTCTCCCTATGAAAATATTGAAACAATTATTTAAGATGTACAACATGTTCTTCCCAAGTAGAACTATAAAAAAGAATATCATCCAAGTATACAATAATAAAAGAATCAATAAATGGATGAAGCACATCATTCATCACCCTCATAAATATGGTCGATGCATTACAAAAACCAAATGGAAAAATAAGATACTTAAATAGGCCTTATCTTGTCTTGAAAGTGGTATTACAAATTTCCCCCTCCTTGATTCAAACTTGGTGATATCCACTTCTCAAGTCCAACTTATTAAAAAATATTTCCCCTTGCAATGGATCCAAAAGATCCTCTATCTGAGGAAAAGGATAGCAATTTTTGATGGTGATTTTGTTAAGTGGTTTGTAGTCAATACATATTATCCAAGTTTGATCCTTATTGAGAATCAAAATAATAAGTGATCCATATGGAGATGTACTTGTTTTGATCACACCCTAATCAACCAACTCCCGAATCTATCTCTTTATTTTCTCTTACTCCAAAATTGATTGCCGATACAAAGCTATGTTGGGAAATGAAACATTAAGTAATAATTGAATATCATGCTGTATATATCACATAGAAAGTAATCCCCGTGGCTTTGTGAACAAGTTAGTAAACTTTTAGATCAATTTTTGAATCTATTCTTTCCTTTTGCATGTTGTTAATAACCTAAAATAAGTGTTGCACATTGTTGATAGCATGAGATTCACCTCACCAAAAGCTTCAATTTTCACCATGATCAACATAATATTTTTAGAAGCATTTACAAGGCATTTTGCCTTATTGGTAATGACCAAAGGTATATTTTTCTAGCTTTTATGTGCACTAGCTAGAAACACCTTTCCATATTTCACCAATCATAATTTGTTCAATCTTCTGTAATAGATAACATCTCTATCATACATATAATGGTTACTAGGAATAACACCATAAATATCTAAAGGAATAACATCAACCACAACTTTATCAATGTACTTTGCACAAATAACAATTTTGAACTTACATTGTTTAGTGACTTGCAAACTAGCATTATGATGCACCCAACCCAAAGGATATGGATTTGGATGGTTGAAAGTTTTCAATCCCAAATTACTTACCATAGATTCTAAAATCAAATTTGCATGAGAACTTGGATAAAAAATGCAATCCACTCTTGTTTTTTTAATTTGGATTTTGAGATGGAATATTCAATATCTTGATATTCTTCAACCTTTTGAATGGTTGAATAATTTAGTTTCTCATCAACATCTAAACTTCCCTCAACATCCTTATATTTATGAACCATAGCATTAGTTTTCTCCTTATTATTTTTCTTATATGGACGTATGACCATCTTTATCACAATGAATACAATACCTAGTATCACCTTCTTCTTTTGAAATATTAATGGTCTTAGTTTCTTGCTTACCTTTGCCTTTATCTTGAGATTTACCTTTATATTATGATTTCCTTGAATTAGAAGCCTTCTTGGATTCATCATATTATTTCCTCACTTTACCATCCTCCTCTAAGTATTGCACTTGTACACACACTTGATCAAGATTAGTAGGATTAAATAACATGATATTATTTTGCAAATGACTATGTAAACCTCAAATATACTTAATTAAAGTTTGAGGATATTTTAATGAAACCCTAAGAAAAGTAGTTTGTTTTCTAAATTTTGTAGTGTATTCTTGATCCATTTACTCTCTTTGTTGTCTAAAGAATTTCTATTTCATCAATTGTTTATTATTATATCCCAATGGATAAAATTGATCTCTTAACAAGTTCTTAAATTCAACCCAAGAAGATACATCCGATAAATGTTCATAACTAAGAGTTTCTACATGGCTTTCCCACCAAACTAAAGCATAAGCACCCATATTTAATATAGCAAAAATAATTTTATCAACATCATTTACAACACTATGAATTTAAAAATAAAATTTCAATTATTTTAACCAATTATTCAACTTTTTTGCATCAACCTCTCCACCAAAAGTAAGAATGTCCACTTTGGCCTCCACCTTGAATGGAACTCGATTTGATGAAGATAATGAATAAGGTCCAACTTCATTTCATTACCTCTGATTGACATTTATATTTGCTATAGCAGCCAACAGCTTAGCCAAATGATTCCTCATTACTAAAAATCTCCTTTCAAAATTGACATTCGATATGTTATGAAAAGTAAACTATTGCTCCTCCAAATCATCCATCTGTACCTTCAAATAATCTTAGGATCCTACAAAATCAATTTTGGTCTTTGAGATCTCCTCCCAAACATCAAAAAGCATGTCCTTGACAACTTGAAATCCTTAAAATTTTAGTTCCAAATTTTTCACACATAAGATTTGATACCACATGATCTGTTATCACCGAATGCTTATAGCATACTTAGATCCTCACTTACAGATTCGAATGAAAAAAATATTCACCATTATGAGACCCATCAAATTGCATATAAATTTAAAATTAAATAATGTAAAACTACAAATTAACAATCTCAATCACATACAACAAGATTAACATAATGATTTACCCCTGGTTCATCCAATGTGGGCTAATCCAACATAGAATTGGAGCTTTCTTACCTCATTATCTATGGACATTATAATATTACATGCATATAGAGAAACACTATAAAAATAATGGAAATATAATCTCCTAAAACACTACTACAATATCCTATAGCAAGAAGAATAATTTTAGAACTACAAATATTTTGGAATGACTCTTGGTCTTCCTTAAAATATTTATAATCATAAATTCCTAAAAATCTTGAAGCTAATATTAATGAATCAAGAGACTAGCATGCCTTTAAATAGGCCTAGAAAGGTCTCCAAGATGTCAATTGATGATCCTGAACCGTTTAATTGTCTGAATCATTGATGCCCCTTCAACTTCCTCTATTGACTCATCAAAATTAAGTCTATTACCATCCTAAAAATAGTATTTTAGGTTGTTAACAATGTAGTTTTTATCATCAATCACCTCCAAATGTTAGTCTTTGATCAATCTCCAAGCATAAATACCTATGGAATTAGTACTACTCCTATAGATATCAACCTGATACGATCCAATTTGGATCACACTTACCACTTCACAAAGTAATGTATACCCTATAAATAGCTATAAATATATGAACTAAAAGACATAGTTATAATTATGATGAATGAGATCCCAACTCGCTTAGGGTACTCTCCAAAGGGAAGGTTCATTAGTGGCTAGATAGGTGTTGCAACTAAGCGATTTGGATAATGCTTTGTTAATGGAGTGCACCAATAAGTCTGCAAGTGAACCTTATTTATGATTTGAAATGTTTAAGAGGCAAAAGGAAGTGGGAGATTAAGAATTTAACATGATCTATAAAGAGCGAACTAAGCTCATAGCTAAGTGAGAATTGCTCCTTAAACATATATAAGAGTTAACCAATAAGTTAGAGACTCTGAGGTGACATATCATTGTTTGAGTTCCTCTCGTTACAAGATTTTAGTAAAAGAGGAGACTTAGTATTTTACAAATAAGGATTGGTAGCTGAAATCTGATTGTTGGGTATTAAATTAGTTAAATATCCGATATTGAAATCAATTGGATTAAAGCCTTATTATAAGATCTTATATGTGTTAGTGCACTTAATAAATGATATATGTATCGATATTGAATTAATGTAATGGATGCTTATATTATATTAAGATAAGCATGTTAAATATTGATATATGGATAATTTAATCACATTTACTCACTTATTTAAGCCTTTCTTTATATGAATTTTCCCTCAAGAGGGGATAAATTACTCTTAAATGATGTCAACTTCATATCAAATTGCATATAGAAAGGTTGCAAAAAAGAATAATAAGATGATGTTATATGAACCCATAATATCTTTATAATGGTAAATTTATACTTAAATATTTTAGGATGGTAAAGTTTTCCTTAAGAGAGACTAAAGTACGAATTATTTGGACCTCTTATACTTCACTACTAGGAGGACCTTTTGTTATACTAAGATATCCACATGAGAATAACTTGTTTATGCACCTTAGAGCAAATGATGAACTGATATTTTGTGACTATTGAGTTCCTTAGCATATTTATGATAACTTATAGTGTGACTATAGGCTTTTTTTAGCATGACTTATAGTATACCATTTGATTAGTTATGGATGACATTGGTTGATTCATCTATTGTATGTTGAAATGAATGTATGATGAATCTAACTGATCTTGTTTATGAGCTGCTTGTAACTTGTAGGTGTGCAGGTGTGCTAATTCAAGTATGCAAAATCATGGAGGCTCATCATGTTGAATGATTACTTATACACTATAACCATTTATGGTTGATGATTATTATGTTGTAAACTATTTTTTCAAATGATTAAGTAGTTAAGTTGTATTTAGAATCTAAAGTATATTACTTATCAAGATGTCAAGTTCTCATATTTGATTGTATTTCTTATGGAGGAGAGCTCTCTTACATTTTCTTTCTATCTCCTCTTATCTCTACCTTAATATTGCATTAAGGGGGAGTGTTAGAATTTGTAATACATTATAATGTAAATAACTTAGATGTATTATTTGTAATTAATCAAAACTAAAAGAACATATACAATACCTAAGTTATAAAGAAAATATTTTATAATATGAAATAATTCATTTATCATGTGGATTATCCATATACACAAATGTGGAGCTCCATCTATTTTATATTAGGGGTATGCTCACATATGCATATTGTCCCACATACTTAAAATAGAAGTATGGGCATATGTAATAGGTATGGGTAAAAAGCCTTCCAACTACCATTCTCACCTAATGTGAGGATATGGAGATCCTATGGAAAAAGGTATTCCCCTTGTGTAAAAGGGTGTACCAAAGTAAGATTTGAGCCTATAAAAGGAAGGCTAAGCTTGTTGTAAATTACACACTTTAGTTGAAGCATTGCAAATGTTATAAAAAAAGAGCATTTACCTCCTTCCACCTCCCCTAACCGGGAACCCCATGCAACCCTTCCCCCTTTCATCAATTATTTTTATAAAAGATTTTTTATGTATGTTTAAACATTGTTGCAAGTATATACCCTCTTGCATGTCTTCAATGGTGTATGTTTTGAGAAAAGTTTTCCTCTTTAGTGAAATTATTTTTGCCTCCTTTTAGATGGATGGGATCCATGATTAAATGAAGGAATTTGCTCTTTGGTAGTGCATTAATTGCACTTGCAGGTCTTGTGAAAAAGGCTTTTCAATATTTTATTATTGAAATGAATATGCATTTTTGAAAATTTGTTTTTGATACAAATTTATTATATTACTTTTAAAAAATGGGGAATTATTAATTGGAAAGTTATTTATTTATTTTTTGAAAAGTGAAGAGCTCTTTTTAACAAAAATTATATATATATATATAATTTTTAAATATATGAGGAAGAAAATATATAATTTTAAAATATTTTAAACAATTTTATTATTTTGTGATTCGGCTTAAAACTCTCTGTTTTGATAATATAATTTACCTTTATCATCAAAAAATAAATATTTAAAATTAGGATTTTTTTTTGAGTTATTTAAAATGTTGGAGTTTATTTTAAAGGGGATTTAATTACTTTAAAATGGGAAGTAAATTTTTAATAATGTAAGGAGAATTAAATTGTAAGAATTTTTTATTTTTTTTAAATAGGGGGAGTTTAAATAAGGAACTTTTTTTTAACTCTATTTTTTAAAATGAGAGTTAATTTTTAAAAAAAAAATTGAGAAATTCTTTACAAGTAATTTTTTCAAAGGGGAATTAATTTTTTTAAATAGAAGAAAGAAATAAAGTATATTAGTGTCCTTGGGTGACCAAAAGTGATCAATGGGACTAGAGTGAACAATACATGAATAATATGCTAGCAAGCCCCCACTAGGATTCCTCTAAATAAATAAAAAAGAAATAGCCTAATCAAAGCTAGTACAACCATACAAGAGAATACCTGAACTCTAAGGGATGGGTGGTATAAAATCCATGATATCCAGGAGGTCATATTGAGGGACCCTCATAAGTGCATCAGAAATACCAATGCTAGAGAATAAGGAAGTACTTTGTCGCTCCCTCAGTGTGACCTAGGTAACCTAAATACATCTCTTGGTTTGATAGAGAGGGAGTGGTTACTCCTCTTGGTACCTATGATGAGTCCCCTTTGGGGAAGAGGATTTGAAAAAGGATGTGATCCATTACCCCTCCCTAGGCTATTTTGCATGTGCTAAATGGTGCTTCCAAAGAAGGAAGGTCTCTTGAAAGTATAGGGCAAGGCAACATTGATTTGGATACTATATGAAGGTGGCTAGTGAACTGTGTGCATCCTAAAAAAGGAAATGATAGAAACCTCTGATATCATAGTAGATAGAGCATATAAAAATAAATTCTCCTCAAACTTGATCTCATACTGACAGAGGTGATAGACTCTCAAGTCCTTGGATAAGTGATGATCTATCTCCAAATGTAGCTAGTGTGAGCAGACTTTGAATTGAACAAAGGACATCCTCAATCCTAAGGGAAGGTGTAGGCTTATGTAACCAAAGGAGTGATCAATTACCTATCAATATGAAGAAAATGCTATGCATAATGGTCTTACTTAAGTGTCAAAGGTTGAGGGAGGGAAACCTAGGTGGACTAGATGAAGGCCCTATAGATCAACTCTTGGATCGATGGAAAAGAATCATATGGGATCCTCTACATCCCCTCAAAGGGAAGGGGAAGACTATCTAATGAGAAACCAAACCTTTGAAGCATATTGATGACCTCAAAAAACCAAAAACATCTACAACCTTGGGCTATCAACTCCATCAGGGAGGCTAAAGCTCTGGCCAAAAGTCAGGTTGATACATGAATATGCTATGAAGAACTCAATAAAATCTGGAGGTGCTATAGAAAGAGTATCATGGAGGCTATTACCCTAATTTGGAGAGGCTAGAATTTGAAATCTATGAGTATGATATGGTGTGGAACTGATCTCTTGCTCTAGATAAAATGGGAGAGAAAAGAGACTAAAATCCTCTTGATCGTGATCTAGTCCACTACTCTCAAACTAGGCCCCTAGGAATCTACTCGATACAAGACTATGGGTGTGATAAGAGTTTGGAATAAATCTAACTTGGCATGGATGTCTTGGAAGTGAATTTGAATGCACTATCACTCTAAAGTAGAAACTATTGCATACCCTCATCAAACTCAAGTTGGAGTTGCAGTCCTCATGGAGAACCTAGATCCTATAAATAGGACTCTCAAATATGTGTAGGAGGAGGTGGTCTCAATGAGGCTATCGTGGAAGGAGATCTATGTCTGATATAAGAGTGAATCAAGTAATTTTTTCAAATGGGAGTTAATTTTTTGAAATAAAGGGATGAATATTTTTAAAGGGGTATTTTTTACTTAAAAATTTAAAGGGGAAATTGAACCCTTAACCAAGGTATATTATTTTTTTTCTTTCTCAAAAATTAAGGAGGGACCTTTAAGCAATGTATTAATTTTTTAGCAAGGTATTGATTGAAAAAAAATGGGAGAGGATTTAATTTATAAAGGAGAATGCTAAGTGCATTTTAAGGCAATAAATATTTATCTCTCTCTCTCTCTCTCTCTCTCTCTCTCTCTCTCTTAAAATTTAAAGGGAGGATATTAACCTTTGAACAAGGTGTTTAATTTATTGAGCAAGATGTTAACTAAAATTTTCCTTCAAAAATGAAAATATTACCTTTTTTGATATCTTCTAAGCATATGAAAAGGAGGAATCCTATTGCAAAAATGAAGGTGATCGAGAAGAAGAAAGATCAACTTTGAAAGAAACCAAAGAAGAAATAAAGAGAAGATGCTTTCAACAAGTGATTGATTCTTGCAAGACAAAGAAACCAAGCTATGAACCATATTGGAATTTTTCATAGCTTTCTTGATATAATTCATTCAAATGATTGGATGGTTACGAAAATGATTCTTTGTTTGGAAATTAGTCTTCCTTAAGCAAGATTATAAATGTTACCTTTGTTCTTTGTTAGTTATTTTGTGTTAGTTTAACAAGAGCATGTTGTAAAATCTCTTAGAGCTTTATTTTATAACTAACCATTAACTATAAGGAAAACTACTAACCCTTGTTGTGTGGTTATCCTTCTTCCTAGTGGTCTAATACAATTGATAAATGCTCAAACAAAGAAAAAGGTAAAATGTGCACTAACAGTAAACATTAACCTACAATTATAGATTAGGTCTTACTAACATATAATTTATTTGGTATTAAAACATAGTGTAGTGCACTAACATGACTTACAACTCTACATAAATAAACTTACAAATTATAAAGTTAAAAACATAATTTGTAATATGCTTTCAATTTTTCCAATTGTAACAATATGGATAATTTGATCAACAATTGAACATTTTGCAATTTTCTTACAAATGAAAGGAAAGATTACAATCTCACTTAAGGCATTATTTGTGCTTTAATTTTATCTATGGATTGAATATAGATACATATTATATGGCATTGTTTTTTTTTTGGCCTTGAATAACCTTATGTCATTTGGAAATAAATCCTTTACGATGATGGGGGAACATGAATCACTGATCAAGGAGCATTTCCCCAATGGCTAATGAGCTCTTACAAGTTATTAAACTAACCTCCAAAATAATTTGTTGACTTGGTCCTTAATTTGAAACTAAATACCATGAAAAATAGTAAGCTTATTAGCAAGAAAAAATATGTAGGAGTTTTTCTAGAAAACAATAATTGCATTCCATTCTTTCAACAAATAGAACATACTTATAATACTAAAAATATTCCAAAAAACTTCCAAAGATTCTAAAAAATTTGAGGGGTCTCCTAGGAGATTATGAAGCTATGAAAGTGGATGCTGCAGTAAGGGATGGAAGAAGTATTACATCTAATTTCAAGCCTTGATGACCTTACCATAGATATAAAAAATGCATGAATGAATCTTCAACATTGTAAAAAGGATAAATTGGGTTGACCAAACCCAAGTGAATTAATCTATTACCTATAGGAAGATATTGGAAAATTAAGCTCCAAGTGAAAAAGGCCTACTTTAGCTCAATATAATTACTTTCCCATAAACTACTACCAAAAGGTCAATTTGCATTCTTTTTTGCATCTTAAAACATGAAAAATAAAAATCGACCTTAATTTACATCCTCTTGCATTGACATGCATCATTTTATTTTTTTGCATTTTTTCACTTTTTTTGATGCAAATTTTGCATTGCATTTCACTAAAAAAATATAAAATACATTTTACCTATTCATTAATTGATTAATTGATGACTCACATTTATTTCTTCCTCCATCCATATCAAAAGTGATTACCCAATAGCCAAATACCCTCTTCTATCTATATATATCAACAAACCCTCCCTATAATCCTTACATTTCATACACTTTAGCTAATTATTTTTTTCCTTAGTTTTTAGGTTTTGAACATAGCTATGGCACCCAAGGTAGAGAAGAAACCACAGAGAATAAGCCCATAGTTGCAAAAAAGAAAACTCCTTCGAAGGCCATCAAAGAAGTAGGAAAAAAGAAATGCAAAATAAAATTAAAAAAATTATTGTCTTATTTAGGAAAATAATATACAATAAGTTTAAATTTTTAAAACCTAAACCACTAAACCCATTCTTGAACTAGTTTAATGGACCTATGTCATTGCCCCAACGACCTAATAAAAATGATGTACCTTACAAAGGCTGTAACTTTTGATCCGAATATCATTTTGAGCTCATTTTTTTTAAATCATACAAAATTAAAAAATATACAATTCTATGATATTTTATTTTAAACAAAGATGCAAAAATAATGCAAACTATGAAAATTTGATGCAAAAATCAACGCAAATTATAAAGTTTTGATGCAAAAATTGATGTAAATTCTAAAAAATGACATAAAAAATGATGCAAAAATAGACACAAAAAATGATGCAACTTCTGGCATCTACATTTGTGTCAGAAAAAGAGGAAAAATAAATAAAAAGTGTTCCAATGCAAAAAGGATGCAAATCAAGTATAATTTAGTAGTGATAATATCTTGAATCAGGCACCCCACACAAAATTGGAAGATACAAGATTCGAATGTTCACTAAGCTTGAGAACCATGGATAAATTGGGAGAAAGCTAATTGTAACCCAAATTACCACTCTACTTGAGGATTGGAGTATATTTAAACCATTTCCATTCTATCCACCATGGACACTGATAATGTTTCCTAGGCTTAGGCCATAATGAGAACATGATGCAATTAAGTATAATATCATACACATATTTATCCTAGGCTTTATGCATAACTAAAGTTTGAAATATTTCCAAGGGATCCAACTTTTAGAGGAATGATAAAAGAAATCATAAAGGGAAGAAATCCCTTTCTTGAAGAAACATTTGGCTCAAATCCATTGAATGGAGGCAAAGGTTGGTCCTGCAATTTGATAATAGGATACCACCAAATATTAAGAGAAATAAGGGTTACTCAAAGTTACTGCTTGTTTCTTTTCCATAGGAGCCAAGGTTTGATGCACTCCTAAACCTTCCATATGCTCAAATAAAATAATGAAATTTGATTGGGACTAGTGCTATAATCAATGGAGGAAAATCCAAAGTTTTCCATATTCTTTTCCCAAGGGGGAACCCTTGAGAGATACAATGTCATAATAAAACTTCTTATGATTTAGAGCCTTGCAGGGCTTTGATAATCCATTTGGCACTCAAGGCCAATCCTTGATGTTAACAATCAAAAAGACCCATACCACATGAGAATTTTTGGAGGTAGCAAAATTCCCAAGCAACTTGATGGAAGCCTTTTTTTCCTTAGCATTTCCCATATAAAATCCCAAAGAAGCTTTTCTAATTTCTTATAATAGGCCTAAGAGGTAACCCAACAAGTTGATTAGTAGACACTACTATTAAAAAGGGGTTTTGCCTCATTTTTTTGCATCTAAGCTCTATTTTTTTTTTTTTGTATTTTTCCAATTTTTTTGACGCAAAAATGAATACAAACTTCACACCAAAAATTGCATCTTTTTTTGCATTATTATTTTTCTAGTTGTTGCATCCTTTTTTGCATCCTTAAAGATAGTTTTTGTGTTAGTTTGTTACATCCAAAGGTGTCAAATTTTGCATCCTAAAGTGTCATTTTTTGCGTCTAATTTTGCATCCTAAAGTGTCCTTTTTTGCATATTTGTTTTTTTTTATTTGGATCGATCTAAAATTGCATCGGTTTTTTAGTAAAAATGGGTCTTTTTTGTATCATTTTTTGCTTATTACGTCACTTTTTGCATCTAAAACTACATCATTTTTATCTCAAAATTATAAAAAAAATTGATTCTTTTTATTTAATATATTATTATTTCCATTTCCATTGAAATGTTAATCATACATCAAAATAATATGCCTATTTCATCAATCATAAGGTAAAATAATACACAAATTGTATGCTACAACTATTTTTATACGAATCTCGTACACCAAAATAATATGCCAATAATATTTTATAAAAATATGATAAAAATGGGCAAAATATGATAAACTATCTAAAATCTATACACCAAAATATGGGTTGACAAAACCATGATAACATCCACATCAAAATATGTCAAAATAACTATCCACATCCATCATTTGAATACACCAAAATGATATACATCTATACATAAAAATACTTCAAAATGATATATAGGTCTATGTGAATACATCCACATGATATCTCAAAAATGGTACAATTACTAATCCTCAATATTAACATCATCGCTAGATCGAGACTCAGTATCACCACTTGAATGATCACCACCTGACTCACTACTTGAACCAATACCTGACCCACTACTTGAGCCACTATAATATCTATGCCCTGCCCTGCTAGGTTGATGTGCTGGCTCATTATATGCCCTACTAGGATGTTCCAACTAATCCTCAAAAAATCATCAAATCTCACATCTAGGGTATACGATGAATCACCCTCCTTCGATGCACCCACTTATAATGCACCCCCTTATGATGTAGCTGTCCCCTACAATGTAGTACCCACCTACAAATAATAAGATAATAAATAATAGTATGCATACAATCACACTTATAAAATATATACATCACCTATAAGAAATTCATGATATGCCTTTATTAATTAAAATAATTGAAATTGCTTACACCAGCATTCAACATGTCCTTCAGTGCTTGGTAACCATATGTAATGCCATATTGGCA
>Ga0068631_100415_pt1 | contig 16756 bp, 20 predicted proteins | sample InSIn5gowninarea_2_FD_77434 | JGI IMG/M metagenome (GOLD analysis project Ga0068631, IMG submission 77434) | Clean room microbial communities from NASA Spacecraft Assembly Facility at Jet Propulsion Laboratory, Pasadena, California, USA -... ...
CGTGTGTATGTACGTATCCGCACACTTATATGTTGCTTGTAATCTCTTGATTGTCTAGGCACATACCAGCATATTCTGCGCGCTGTGTGCACCGAATGCAGCAGGCCAGTGCAATTCCGGCAATGCTGTTACCCTGATCAGCATACCTGTGTGTGTGGTACCTTGTGCACATCGTTGGCCATGAGCACACTCAAGCCATATGTAGCTAGCACGACAGTGTGTTTGACCCCAGCGTATCAGTGAATGAGTAATGCTGATACTCAGATTTGGATGTTACATCATGTGTAGCCACCCAACAGCCTTTCAACCAATACAGTACTGTACCTTGACAAGGTCAGCCGACAAGAAGAAGAAGAAGAACAAGAAGAAGACAAGAAGAAGAGGCCATTGCTGCATCCATGAAAGTTGTACACTTCTGATTCTACAAGCGAGCAAGTTTCTTCAAGTAGGACGGCATATACTCCAGGTGCATGTGTGAAGGTCCAACAGTGCCGCTCTGCAGCCGCTTCGCCGGCCATGGGAGTGGGCAAATATGCTGCTTGCTTCCGTGCTTTGGCTTTTGCTGCTGCTCAATCGAGACTTAGCCTGCAGGGCTACACAGAGATGATGGATGATTGCCCGATAACCTGTGCACCTTCTGGCAACATGCTGGGTGACGTAGTGGACCTGTACACTGATCTTTACAAAGCACACTGGCTGAGGTGACAACCAAACAATCTTGTATGGATAAACAGCTATCCTACGTCGAGGTGCGTGAAGAAGCAAAGTGGCTTCGGCATCAACAGCTGTAAATGGATGTGGCAAGGTAAGATGCTAGGCTGGAGTGTCACTTTGTGTGTACGTTTTGACTCCAAAAGACCCAATGGTGCAAGCGCCAGCATGTGCTGCAATCTTGCAAGCAAGCAATCAGCCGGTTCCTGGCAAGCAAGCATTCACTTAGCCTGGTCCAGCGAAAGCTTACTTGCTTGCATGCCTTCTTGCTGTGGCCAACAGCATCTGCAGCCATTGCAGCTGCCTCATGCACGAGTGCATGATCATCACTGCATGGTTTTGGTGAGTGCTCTCAGCTGCTGTGACCAGCTACCTGCAGGCAGCAAAGCAGAGCTGTTACGCTTGGCGTCGAATATGTGACAAACACTAGGCTGAGCCGGCCAAGCATAGAGACGTTACAAACAGCCCCTGCAGCCAACAATCGGCACACAAGCACTGCTGCTGTTTCAGCATGATGGTTGCAGGGCTTTTGCATGCAGGGCCGAGGGCAGCATGCAATCTCTGGCGATGCTCACAGCAAACTCACGCAAGCTTTGCTTCAGAACACACATATGTAACAGTTGTTGCTGAAGGAACCTTCAGGGTTTGCATCATTGTCACTGCTACTGAGCACATACACAGTACAGGTTGCCTTTCAAGCCAATGCTGCCGCTGTTCAGTGGACTTGAGCAAGCGCAAAGAGTAGTACAAGGTACTCTTGAAACATGATTGTGCACTGTACTCTTGACACAGGACAGTGCATGCCTGCAAATGCTCACGAGGAGCGCCCCTACCCCATGCCTCAAACCGACAGACGCAGTAGATGAAATGCCCTCTCTCAGCATGCTGCATTGGTTAGCCTAAGCAAAACAATCATGCAAAATCATGCCGCAGTGCAGGCAGCAGCTCAATGGTCACAAGGCGGGCACACGGTGTCGCGCTGCTGACTATGTGATCAGGCAAAGGATCACACCAAGTTGGATGCAAACCTTTGAGCAGGGCGGTCAATCTGCCCACAACAAAATCTAGGACAGGCGACCAGACCTGCTCTAGAAGCCAAGCACTGTTAGGCACTGCAGCTACTGATGAACTTGGAAGTTCAGGAGTGGCTGGCAGAAGTCTGCCTCTGCTGAATGCGCCTCAGCCTGGCTGCTTTCTGATGCACCTGACTCGTCCGTGACTTGATGGTTTGCTGCCAGTTGCCACGCTGTGGGCTGGACCAGCATGCCATGTATGCAGAGCTGGCAGTGTGGTCGCTGGGCTGGCCTTGGTTCTCACGGTAGTTCCACTCGGCAGCAATGTCGGGGTAGAGTGCCTGCAGGGAGTTGCATCTGCAAGCAGCCATCCCAGCACAAAAGGGACAGCCTGTTTCCAATCGTCCAGTCCGATTATGCATACTGGCGTGCCAACTGTGCTCTTGCCCTACTGGGCACTTGGTGCAGAGCCAGTAGATCTGCTTGCTGCTTTTCAGGCTGATCTTGTCTGGGTAGTGCCCGTGACCGGCATTGCGTCGGTGATCCCACTGCGCCAGGAGAGGGTGCTTGCACTCAGCAAGGGTTGGGTGCTTTGTCATCCTCTTGGTCTTGGTCTTGGCATTGGCACGGCACTGTGGGCAGCCAGCTTTCTTTTTGCCAGCTCGGGTGTTGCCTCCCACTTGCAGCCACAGACCCGACAGTGCCAGTTGGCCAACTGATTGCTGTTTGCTACCACATCGTCAGGGGTGCCATCATTCGCTTTGTAGTCCCACTGGGCTGCAACCACGGGAGCCTTGGTAGCCAGAGAGTTATGCTTACAGACTTTTTGGCCAATGCACTGAGGGCACCCATTGCCTCTGGTCCTGTCACCAACTCGTGCTGACCATCTGTGAAGGTGGCCGTCTGGACACTGATTGCACGTCCACAGCACAATTTTGTGGCTGTGTGGTTTGATGATAATGTTGCCCAAGTGAGCGTTGGCCACATGGTCCCATTGTTGCTGTAGACCTAGGTCAAGGTTGCTAATATCTGGACCCTGCTTGTTCACATGTGCGTGCTGACCCTGCTGCAAGTGACAGCACACAACTGCATGCTGGTCCTGAGGCAGGAAACAGCACAGATCACGCTGGTCTTGTGCTTTCCCTACATTGCAACATACATCATCGCATGACCAACAGCAGCACCAGTGATCAGCCACACAATTGGTCAGCTTTGTGCATGGCGCTTGAAATGACGACGATGATGTCCGGACAGTAATACTGACTACCTGTTGCGTGGGTTGACCGTTGTAACGGGCTGAATCCCTTCCTCTGTGTGTGCGGCAGTCTGTGGAGAAGCCTGTAACCAGAACACGAAGAACCTTGTGCGTTCAGCCGTATGAGCCCTTGAAACAAGGTGTTTGTCTAAAGAGGCTGTTTCAAATAACAATCGACAGAGTGCGCTGGCAGAAGGACAAACAACAACAAGCTGCAGACAAGCACGCACACACCTTTGTTTTGTCGGCGGGAGACCAGTGGTGTGGCATACAACTCGGTTCATTTTTTTTTTCGAGAGTGAATGACCCTTGCAAATTGTGGCGCAAAGGTGAGCCAGTAGTGCTCCTTGATCCGCGCTATGCACGAGAAACCTCGCCCAGGGTGAACCAGATAGTACAAGTGGTGCACGATATGAATCGTCAAAGCGGTACCTAGGTATGCTAGGTACACTGCACAGCAGTAGAGGCAAGAGCTGGAGACTTACAGCCTCTGGAAGAAGGCCACACTCCAGCTCCGATCAGGCAAAGTACCCCGACCGTTATCAAGGCAAGCACAAAGCAGAAGCAACAATCAGGTTGGCGTGAGACTTTGGGCGCCTCTTTTGTGTGTTTGGATGTGCAGCAAGAATTTTTATTGGATATGAGCACCTGTAGCTCCTTCAGACTGCTTCCTGTGACGTAGTGTGCTCTGCACAGGATTGTGCTCAGTACAGACGTGGGAACTTGTGAAGAACATTAGTTGGAGGTAAGTTTGGCTGCTTGACACAATCTCAAGCTGGCAGTCAAAGGGTTTGCAAAACAACAATAACATAAGTTGCACACTATTGCCTAAGCTCCCGTCATCAGTTGAACACTATTGCCTAACCTCCTGTCATCAGTTGAAGATCAGCAACATGACTGATGCCTCCACTCCTGTCAAATCAGCATCATTGAAATGCATCAGTAGGCTGAGTTGGCAAAAGAGTACTGCACCTTGGCAAACTCAGCACACTCACATCGGTACAGGCTATCACTGCATGCATGGACCTTGCAGACAGTTCCTAAATCAACTTGTTGCGCCAAATGTGGAGTTGGGATGTATTTTCGATGAAAGGGAAGGCATTTTTTGAAGGTGTCTGTACAATGTTAAAGTTTACCATTCCCGGGCTTCAAAGCATCTCTCAGGTGCCTAGCACAATCAGATATGGCTTCTTCACCCACATCCATTGGCAGAATGTAAGTATGATTCAAGAAGCCATGTAGCATGCCCTGATAGCACTTGTAGGCACACTGCACACCTTCCTTGCGCAACCTCTCAGCATACAACTGTCCTTCATCTCGCAGAGGATCATGTGATGCTGTCAGAATGTAAGCCGGCGGCATGAAGCTGAGATCCTTTGCCAGCCATGGTGACAACAGTGGATTTGCCGGATCCTGCTTCCCAGCATAACTCATGTACATCCAGTTGCTGAGAGTTCTATCCAGGGCGTACCCCTGGGAAAACTTCTGCCTGGACTCATTCTGGGCTGTTGAGTGCACTGCTGGATAGATCAAGAGCTGGAACGCAATGGGAACGCCATGCCGCTCATGTGAGAGAAGAAGTGTGGCAGCTGCCAAGTTACCGCCGGCACTGTCGCCGCCCAGTGCAAGCCTGTTGGGATCAAGATTCAGCTGCTTTGCGTTCTTGCTGATCCACTGAGTGGCAGCATAGCAGTCTTCCAGTCCTGCTGGGAAAGGGTGTTCAGGCGCGAGCCTGTAGTCTAGGGATAGGACCACAATGCCAGCCTGCTTGGCGAGGCCTCTGCAGACAGAGTCATGGGAGTCAATTGTGTTCAGGCACCAGCCCCCGCCATGAATGAACATCAAAGCGGGCTGGGGAGAAGAAGCTTGCGGCATAGGGTTGTAGATTCTGACTCGCATGGGTCCTGCAGCCCCGGGGATCTCAATGTCTTTGACCTCAGCAACCTCTGGCACCTGTCTAGGCCTGCAATAGCCACATGATCAAGTCACCAACGCTCTTACAACCATGAGTATTGGACACCTCCATTCTGTGAGCGTTTCTAATAATTTTCGGTGCAGTGTGCAGTACACTGCAATACATGAATCCGAATAGTCTGATGAGCAGGCTTACTTTGCCACTTTCTCGACGAAGGCACGAAACTGTTCTAATGGAATCTCTGTCGGCTGCGGTCGAGATTGTTGAGACATAAGGTCCAGCAAAACTTGAGCCTGAGGGTGGACTGACATCCTATGCTTGATTGCCCTGTGGACAACAACAACCCATATAGAACTCCAGTATCAAACTCGTTCTCTGAATCAAGGTGATGCATGCAAGCATCAAGCGCAGGCACGCACGTAAGAGGCGGATGCAGGCAAACAACAACCTGTTCTTGTTGTATGCTGACAACGTTACTCGTGAATGGGTGTCAACACTACCAGGTTACCGAACACGCCATCGAATATGCCCAATGTTGCCAGCGGCTTAGCTTTCGCTTTGAGAACAGCCTGCGTACAACCTATGCTGGCGTTATATTACGCAATGCCAATGCAATGCATGCAGTCCATGCATGCAGTCCATGCGTTCTGTGGCACAAGTGCGCATCAGTGCTGTAAAAAATCTGGGCTCCGCCACACATGCACTGCATCATGGCTTGACCGGAGACGTGCGAGTACCCTTGACTGCTATGTTACCCCACTGCCGGTTTACATTGAACTTCTTCCACCTTCCTCGGGTGCTTCAATTGCGCAACCATGCTGCTCGCAGAGCACTTGCAGTGGGATTTCCATAAAAACGTCTTTAGCATAGGCTAGCTTTCACAAACAACCATCGCCCCCTTCTGTAGCTCTCATGTGAGAACTGTGTCATCTTTCATATCCGGCACAGGCAATGCTGCAACCGCAGAATAGATGCTAAGTTCCTTACCCTGTTTGAGAAAAATCACCAAACGGGGAAGACAAGCACAACTACACAGAAACACACAGCCGTGAATGGAGCATGGCTTCATGTACCCAATGGCTTCATGTACCCAATGGCATGAATCATTACAATGCTGTGTATTTGCACTAACATTTGAGTAAATGTGGCTTGCATGCTGCACATCAGCAGCGTAAGTTCCCATGTTCATGTTCTATCATGAGTGTAAAGAACCAAAATGCGTAATACCACACTCCTTCAAAGTAAAACGCCTGCCTGGCTGAACAAAGACCTTCGCCCCAAGTCTGATCACAGTGTTTCATCCTCAAGAACAGAATGTGTCGGAAGTATCATGCTACTATGCTTTAGACAACTTACAGCACAGACAGCATACCAAGTGGATTGCTGTCATCTTCACACATACCAAAGACTCAACCTCACTTGTGGGCCATGACTGGTGTGTGCCACACACAGGCAAGCTGGTCTACAAACAATCCAGTATGACCAGTGAAACACTTCACCACCTTGCTTGGAACCTCTGTCATATCTGTCCAGACGTACTTCATATCGACGCCTTCATCCCGAGCAGACCAGGCACGTCGCAGTTTTGTCTGACGGTCGGCCACTATCAACATGACATCCTTGACAAGGATGCCCAAAGATGGCATCCAGCCATGCTTCATGCCCGCTCCCACAATATCCTGTTGTGGCTTAGAATAAAGAGACACATGCTTGCATCCTCCATTTCTCCCATGTTTGCACACGCCTCTCCCCACCGTAAGTCACGCAAATGTTGTCCAAAGACATACCAGTACTGAATGATATCTGCACAACACACACACATATGTGCACAGCCTGCTCCTACTGCCTTCTACCATGACTGGAACAATCTCTGAAGCAGACCTCAGTAATGCCTTGGCCTGGAAGAGCCAGGTGACTATCATCGAAACCATCCCCTCCAGGCCCTCCGCATCTGCAAGCACACCATCAAGCTACCAACATCACCAGCACAATACTGACAATGTGCTGGTGATGTTGCCACCACCCAGAGTTCTCACCTTCCTTGGACGACATCCTGGCAGATCTCGTCTGTTGCAATCACAGCTGAATGGCTGAAAGAGTATGGCTGCTTTGATCCTGCCAACATGTCATGCAATGCCAGTGTAGTCTGATGCTGTTGAAATCATAAATGCCCTGATGCAAGTATGGACTGCACATGGCTGAGTAGAGCTCCTGCATGGTTGTCAATTGCTTGTCTGCCATTTATCATTGCTGTAAACTTCTGCAGCATATTCCTCTTGCAACACCTGGAGCACCTCTTCGCAGAGCATCATTGTAAGCTGGCGGCTTGGCGTGCGGCCTGCGGTGACAGCTTGATAGCTGAGTAACGAGCTATACGGTGCCAAGTCAAGCCAGAACTTAGTGCCAGGATGACTGTTGAAACGGGCTCCTTCACGCAAGATGTCATCAACGTTGTTGGGGAGACCAGCTTCTGGGTCCCATCCCATTGCCTGCAGAAACACCACACGATTCGGTGATTACGGCAATCAGGTTGGTGCAACGCGCGATATGCACTCTGCATGACCTAAGTGAAAAGGCAGGCTCACAGATTTGTTTGCCGTGTTGGTAGTTTCTCAAGTGACTGCAAAGAATAGTCATAGGACGTTAAACCTGTGACGCAGTGCTCTAGCTAGTAAAGCAGGTCCTGATACCGTGTGTGTATGTGATCCTGACTGTATTGTTGAATTAGTACTTCGTTACTCCGGTGTCTCACACCAGCTAGGCCACTCAAATACCCAATTCAGACCTTGTACTGTAGACTAACTACACATGCTCTCAAGTGACACTGTGAAACAGAACGTGCTTGAAGAACACACTACTCTGGTACTGGTACATTGTACTGGTTGCACCACAGTTGCAGACGCTTCGCCCAGCGCAAAGGGCTGTTGGCAGGGATGCCTGACCCTTTCACAACCTGATGCTATTACAGTAGTAACTACGGTATATATATACGCGTATGTGACAATGTGACAAGCATGTGGTACGCTGCAAATTACCACGTGGTACGCTGCCTATATCCGTTATCTCCGTGAGACATATTCTTGACATGAACCGGTCCTCGCACTGTCTGGATGCGTAGCGGCAGAAGCGCGGTCTCCTACAACCTACTGTGATTAGCGCACGAGCGCGCGCGCCGTGCAGGCTGTGAGAACAACCATCAGTGGCTACCTGCAGGCTTAACATGACCGGCTTTGATCTCCTGCTTTCCAAGGCAGCTCGTCAGTTATCTGGTCTTGATGGTCTGGCTCCCTGCCTGCACAAGTCTCGTCAGATCAAAGTACTTCAAGCTTACGATGAGGCTAGCCAAGCGGCTACAACAGAGCAGCAGAGAGCCCAAGTAGAACTGGCCTTGTGCTCAGCCAATCTGACCTTTGCTCAGAAAGACAGCATCGTCGTCAACGGCCTAGCAAGCGTGCAGACAGCTGTCAAACACCTTGCTGTTGCAACAAGGCACGCTTCTGCCGCACATGGCTGTCAGGCGTACGAGGCTTGCAGAGCCTCTGCCCGACACCTGCTGGCACATTCAGATCTTGATCTCAACCAAGCTCTGTCGTTTTGGGCCCGAGTGGTAAAAAGCGCAGCCGAGCACAGGTCGTTGACAGGCAAATTCAGCTTGGACCAGGCTGAATGGACCCTTGAATATGGCCAGCGCTGCATGACAGAAGGGTCAAGCTATAAGATTGGCCTGAAGTGTGGTTATGAAGCTGAGGGTCCTGTAGAGTCTGCAATCGGCTCTGCACGCCACCTGCAGGACATTCACCTCACCCAGCAAGCGGAAGAACTTAAAGCAGCAATCCACACCTTCATTCTGTGTACTTGCGAGTCAGTTCAAGTAAGACCAAGCTGAAGTTTGTACCCCTGCTTAGCTTTTGGCAAGCTTCGTGATCACTGCGACAGCTTGCTCCCCGCTGTCTCTTTGATCACCATACACTGCTGTGCAATTGCATGGTTGTCATGCTCACGCTCGCATTTTCAGGTATACTGATCTGTCGATGCATCTGCAGGCTAGAGTGCAAGCTGAGAGAAAGCTGGAGAGGTTTGGCCTTCATCCAGACGAAGAGGAAGTGTGGCAGGTGGTTGACATGCTCGCACAAGCGCTCAGGCAGACACAAGAGCAGGACATGCTGAACGAGTGTAGAGCCCATGCCAAGCTGGGACAAGTCTTCGACAAGTACCTCAACATGAGAAGCAAGGCTGTGCAGAACTGCAAACGTGCTGTGCAGCTAGCTCATCATGTCAGGCCGCATCCCGTGGGTCATGACTGGTACATGGTAAGCTTAGTGTTGGCCAGCCTTTCTGTCTGTCTGTCTGCCTGTCTGTCTATCAGCCTGTCTGTGTGTCTGTCAGCCTTTCCCAGACACAATCGCATGCTGCTCCAGGACGTTGTGGCTTTATGCTCCCAAATAGAGTGCCATGCAGCCACTCGTTGCAAGCAACAGCACGTTTTACCCCACTGCATTGCCTGAGTCGTCTAGTTGCATAAAGGTTGTGAGATTCTGCCTGTGCTGCTTCAGCCGTGTGAGCACCCTGACTGTTGTTTGCAGGCTTGCCAGGCCATCTTGGTCAGAATACAAAACGAGCAAAAGCAAGAAGAGCAAGCAAAACAAGACAAACACAATGCTGCAATTCTTCAGGTGCGCACCAGCTGCTGCACTGACTAGTCCAAGGTTGAATACCACATTTCACAGTCTGTAAAACTTTCAGCTTGAACACTTCTGCTTGCTCATGGCATCTCAAGCTACCATTGCATCAGCACCTACATGTGCAAACTGGCATGTGGCTTTGATCCTTCTTCTGCTCATGCTCTTCATGCACTGTGTACATGCTTCTTGTGCTTGTACTTGTTCTGCTCATCAAGCCTTGGTAGCAAATTAGCACTACATGCCTTCTTGACACTACCAGCTGTATTGGCACAGGAACTTGACCCGCAGTTGAAGAAGCTCAAAGCAGCCAAGGCAAGAGGCGCCCGCGACCTGCTTGTACATGTCAAGCAGAATCACCCACCGAAGTTTAAGGACAAGCGTCCTGAGCCAGCCCATGATGACATCAGGGGAGCCCTAAGAAAAGCAGTGGTAGAGTACCACCCAGACAAGCAGCTACAGTATAGTAAAACATGGCAAATGCTCTCTGCAGAGATCAGCAAAGCTGTCAATGAGGTTTGGGCAGACTATTGCAGCTGATCGCATGTGGTAATGCTGAGATTGTACTATACATTGTTTACATACACGGACATGGATCTGAAGCCTTCAAGTGCTGTTTCCATCCCATGAGCAGTCACCGATGACTATCATCCGACCTGTGGAGAAATGACAATTCTTGTGCACACAAAAATTGACTTTACCAGATACAGTAACTGCAATGTCTAGAACTCCAAACCTGCTTGTATGCCTCAAATTTAGTTTTTGGTGTAACACAATTAGGTTGCAAATAAAGCTGCTGCTGCCGCGCAAGCTTGCATTAGTATAGTAGGTGCGTTCAGACAAGCTGTCATGTACAGATATGGATTTAAAAACCATCTGGTTTGGTACTAGTACGGTACACTGTAGTATAGCTGTTGTGTACCAGTAGGTGGTTCTCGGGTTATTTATAAGTTTTTCAGTATGTAATCGTGATACTGAGACATCTGTTTCTGCATGAACAGTTGCATCATCATGCAAAACCACATGAAGTGTGAACCATCACAGTGCCTTACGGTGACACACCGATGAACTGCCTACACCGTTCTAAGGCTACAGCACTATCGGTCTTGGATATAGCTGACAATATACTTACACTTCCAGCGTGACAAATTGTGTGCCAGAGCAGATCACTGTGTTCGAGTCAGCTGCCCGGAGCCCCCCCGTTCGGGGGGGGTGGAGTTGGGGGCGGAGCACTGCATGCAAAGAAAAGAAAAGACAAGTCTACGCCTTTCGACAATCATAACAGGAGCCTCCAGATAGAACCAGAAGCCCGATGCCATGCAATCCCCTGAGCAAGTCAGCAGAATGCCTGGCACAGAAAGGGGGTCAGCCTACCCTCACTTTCTAATACCCTCCTAGAGGTGACTATGTTAGGCAAGCATGTAATAGAATGTTCATGTAGTTTGAGTAGTAATGTCTTGGCAGCATCATGACTTAGCCCTAGCTGTTTGAAAGCTTGTGTTGTGGTGTGGAAATGTGATCCTGAAACTCCCGGAATGAGACGAAATGTCAATACTTGATACCCATGGTCTTCCAATGCTGTCTGCAGCATCAGATGTTGGCCTTCTTTCTCTTTCAGTTTGTCTTTGTATCGTGTCTGAGCAATATCCGCCTTCCACCATCCAGATCCGCCTAGCTTTGCCATTCTGCATCAGTGCTGGTGGAGTTGGCAATGTTGCCTCAGTCGTATCATCAAATGGTAAGTACATTTGTTGTTCTGATGCTGTCATCTCCACTATCATCATATCTTGCCTCACCTTGCTGCTGTCCGCCTGTCCTCGCTGTAAGAAGCCCCTGTCAACCTGGGGGTCAAGGCCCCTACTCTGCAAGTACCTGTCTGAGAGCACAAACGCAGGTACTCTTTGCTGTGCACCCAGAGCTTGTTAAGCCTTCTAGCTGGCCAACATCTGCAATCAAGTAAAAGCTACCAAGCCTCCCCTTTGTAAATGCCTGCACCACTGCTCTCATGGCTTTGTCATGCCTTGCAAGATACTGCTTCTTCATGTCTCTATGTAAGGGAGGCCACATCCTCCCAGGATGTGGCCTCCCGAATCTGGTTGTCTACACAGGGGGCAGCGACTCTCTCTAGCAATGCCTTCACCTGGCATGTATGCTTGCTTCCTCATGAAGGCCAATTTTTTGTTGTACAGCTGCCCGTACCTGAAGTTGAGGGTATTCCTTCTCGTGGCTGCATTGGCTGTGGGCATGTTCCAGAACGCATCACTGCATTTCTGTACTCTATGGGGCTGGAGTGCTGCCCATGTTTGCAGTATATGGACCTTTTGGTTTGACATGCCTAGTTTGTGCAGATGCCGTACCCTGCCAGATCACGTCCTCTAAGTTAACAGTCATCCCTTAATTCGAACTGCAGTAAATGCAGTGTTTGTTTGAGTCCTACAAAGCTACAGTAACCTGTGTGCAGAATAACTTAGAGTTATGTTGTCCTGACCTATTAGTAACATAAATAGAGTAGTATCTATGACTCAGTCTGCAGCGATCTGTTCCAGACTCTGTAGAATCTACTGCAAAATCAGTGCCTGATGACTGTAGCATCTGCTCCACATGACTGCAGCTTCTATGTGCAGACCGCCACTAGTCTGCACGCAGAGTGCTACAGCTCAACGCCTGTAGAAACCCCTTCTGGAAACGTCTGATTATATTAGACGTAGCCTGATGTACGCGAAAATCGAGTTTCTAGAGTACAAATTGGGCTATTTGGCACATAGACACACGGTATTTAGGAGGTTTTAGGGCTCAAGGCATACACGCAATTAGGGTAGGATCTGATCACTAAAACAGCATGTATTACTAAAGGGCCTTTGGTAGGGTTGTGGAGACCCCCTTCCCCTGTTTGAACCACAGCCGCCACTGGAACCTTAACAGAACTTAGTAATACTCAGGAATCTAACACAGGTGCAGTGGTCAGTCAGACAAATATATGTATATATATCCATATTGCTCACATAACATTCAATATTAACTTTGACTTGGGCTGACGGTGCTTGATGCTCAATTACTCGGAAGCCATAAAGTACAATGGGTCAAGCTGCACCGGGTACGGCTGTGGTAACATGTGCTGTTCGACACACTCATGTGCTGACAAGCTGACACATGCAATATACAACTTCGTTGCCACATAGCACTAACTTCAGGCCAGACATGTGATGAAAAAAGCCGAGCAGTACAAAGTTGCTAAAGTATACTAGCATGCCCCAACATGCTACAGAAAAGCACTTGCTGTGCGGGCCCCTCCCTGCAGGTACTTGGATACAGACAAAAACGATGAAAACTGTGCAACATGTGGACAAACTTGCCTGCATAAATCCGACTGTATGCCTGCAACAAGCATACCGTAGAGCAGACAGTACCCCTCACCATCACAAATCAGGTGCTAAGCCAGTATGCACACAATCAGGAAATAAAGAATAGGACGGGCAAAAACAGATGGACAAAAACCAAATGAGCTTAAAAGGGAGTCCTGGCACTCAAGATGCAGCACACTACTGATTTCCAAAAGTGTGTGTACATGTTTGATGTGAGCGCAACTTGCCACCTGACCCTTAAATTGCACTGATCTAGACAACCTCTTGAGTACCGTGTCTTGCTGTTAGACCTCAAACCTCAGGTGGTAGGACCCTCATCATCTTTATCCAGACTTTCAGATACAGAATCTCTGCTGCCAAACAATGACTCACGCCACTTCACCAGCTGTAACACAGGGTCAAGTTTCAGATCCCGGACGGGTCTGCCTGTGATGATGTCAACGCTGCCAAACCTATCCAGCATCCCATCCTCATCCCCATCTATACTTCTGCTGCTTAGTGCCCCTGTCATATTCTGCGTGCTATCTGCTTCCCCCTGCCGTGATGTTTCCCCCTGTTGCACAGGGTAAGCTGCCTTGGGGCCTAGCACTTCTGATGCTAGTGATGCATCCCGACCATTGGCCGGCGCTCTATCTGCAGCTACCCTTGCGGGGGAGGACTCATCTATAATGCCGCCTTCACTCATCTCGGTGGTGATATGTGCTGGTCTGCCGGCAGCATCACCCTTTGTCTTGCTGGGGTTTGTGTCCAGTGCAGCAGCAGAGGCGTTGCTGCCTGTGTTGGCCTGTGATGTTGCTCGCGCGGCTTGCTGCTTTGTAATGCCGACAGCCCTGTAAAGCTTATCTGCAGCTGGAGTGTTCAGCTCTGCAGCTGGCGCACCCTGTGCCTGCTGCTCCAGGAAGGCTTCCTGCAAGCAGCGCAATACTATCCTGTCATGTTTCGTGCTTGTGTTTTCACTGGTTTGTCTTTTTGCTTCTCTACTTTGCAGTGTGCATCTCTTTCCATCTTGCCCCCCTCCTTGTCCATCCTGTGTTTTCTTTGTCTTGGCTTGTGTATGCTTTGCCTTGTCCTGTCTTGCGCGTGTCCTGGCACATCGTTTTGTTTTGCTGGCTGATCTGGTCACACCTGTTAAAGTGGAGCAGCTGAAAGTGGCTGCTCTGTGTGCTATGTGAAGCCATGCATGCTGTCTAAGATACAGGAGTGTCAAGGTGCTTGATTGCCCACCTTGTGCATCATGCTAGACCTGGGCAGCACTAGTTGTTATTACCGAGTGGGGGGACACACCTTGCAACAATGCACGGAGAAGTGCATGACCCTGCATGGCTGGTCATTTGTTTGTTATTTTGGAGTGTTCCAGAGTTGGTGTTACATATTAGTGTATACTTAGATGGATGCAGCCGCACATGCACCGGGTTTACAAATATCATTAAACATGTTATTACGATTGCACCAGAAACAGCTTGTAAGCACAGGGCGCACGACTAGAACAATGGCTAAAAGTCCTGGTTGACCAATGTGACATGGTCGCATGTACGTGGAAGCAGATTTGGGCCATATCATGAATGACGTGACACAGTCCATGACAAAAGCATGTCCACTTGGTGACGCAGCATGCTTCTGCCAGCAACTGTTTTTCGTCATTTAATGAATCTTCCACAGCTGGCAACTGCATGCCATAATGTTTAGGGTGCACTTTCATCGCCAGCAACACTTCCTTTCATGTATTTTCATGCTTGTCATTGCAAGCCACTTTCTTGGTAAGGTTCCTTTGCAACTGTGGGAAGCGCGCAAGGCTCTTCTTGTTGCTGAAAACAGTCCTGAGTTGCATTTCACGGGACAGCCTCAAGGCATATGGATTTGATGACAGGAGAAGCACCAGTCACTGTTTGGATTGCAGGTTGACTTGGAATAAAAGTAGCAATGTTTGATGGGGACCAGTGGAAACATACCTGCAGACGCTCTCGCAAGGACAGCCTCTTCACCTTCTGCTCTGTAGCTGGTGGAGCAGCTGGTGGAACAGCTAGTGGGGCAGCTGGTGGGGCAGGTGATAGGGCAGCTGAGCTCGAGACTGCCCCATCTCCATACGAGCCGCGAGTCAAGGAGGAGTTTGCATCGCCGGATATGCCTGGAACAACAAAAATGAAACACCATCAGAGATGAGGAGAGAGTTGAGCAGTACTGGTTGTAGTCAAAGAATGGCTGGTACAGATTATGGTGGCTGTAGGATTTTGACCATTTTTCTCTTCTCTTATGAGGAAGCCAATGGTGCAAACGGCAGTGGACTGTATCTTCGCGTCTACTTGCTGTAAATGCACAAAGCTCGTATACCAAAGCACAACTACGCTTTTTTTGTAACAGCAGTGTTGAGGCATTCTTGATGCACACAGGACACAGTACCAATATCTTAGCAGGATACCCCGTGTGAGGGTGAACAGAGAGGCCCATCCGCCCTCCCCTTCTTGACAAGCCCTCTGATTCCAAGTCTGACATCCCAAATCACATTATGCTTTGGCAAATACTGTCCTCAAGCCCGTACCCCAAAAAAACACACCTTCAGAACCCCAGATTCAGACCTCCTACACTGTAACCTCCTGCCCCCCTGGAGCCATGTGCGCATACCTTTGACATTATTGGCTGTGCAAAGCTGACTACGGGTGAAACCCCCCCGCCCCCCAACCTTCAACCCCTAAGCAATGTGGGCGCACCGTTTGAGGTCGTTTGAAGTCGCAGAATTCCTACATAACACCCTAACCGGCCCCTTCTCTGACCCCGAAAACCCTGAAGCAATGTGGGGCGCACTGTTGAGGTTGTTGGGTGCATCAGTGCTACTTGTAACAACCTACGTGGGGGCACCTACGGATAAACTTTCCACCTCCCCGCCCAATCTCCCTAAGCAGTGTGGGCACAACTTTAAGGTTGTTTGTGTCAAGAGCTCCTACAGGTAGCCACCCTCCCTTCCCTTCAACCCCCAAGCAATGTGGGGCGCACCTGAGATTATTGATGTCCACAAACTCCTACGCATGACATCCAAGCATGCCCCTCTGTCCCTCCCCCCCCCCCAACCCCCTAGGGAATTTGGGGCGCACCTTTAAGATTGTTGATGTCCAGAACACGGTCCACCCAGCTTCGGCTGGCACGAGTGTTCGGGACGGCCTTCAGCATCTCCACAAGACGAGCATAGGAGGGGCGGGTAGGCTCCACCCCCACCAGCAGGGACCCCTTGCCATTGGGCCAGGTGTAGTGCACCTGCCACAACCCAGACAACCCATCAACAAACAGAAGGGGCACAAGCAACAACAACAATCTAGCAGTGCTCTCAATTGAGCAGCATGGCTTGGGTGGTGCCGGCTGTCAAACGCCTGATACTTGCTTCCCCAAGAAGGTACTATAGACCACTACAGATCATCACTATGACGCTCAGACATATCTGCTTGGAAGGCAAAGAGTGTCATTTGCACGCACCGCGACTATGCTGGAAAGCATTGCAGATAATAATTATACATGACAGGACAAATGGGTAGACTGCTGTGTATTGGCAGCCAGTATCATGGCCAGTACTCTATTACCATGGCCAATACTGTATTACCATGGGCAATACTGCATTCTCATGGTCAGTACTACATTACAATGGCCAGTACTACATTACCATGGGCATTACCATGGGCATTACCATGGTCATACCATGGTCATTACAACATTAGCATGGCCATTGCTCTTGCAATTTCTCCCTCAGGGTTTAGTCCTGACGTTACTTGGGAAGTTCACAAGCAATGTCCCTCCTCCCACCTGCCACACACCCCCCCTCCCCCCCCCCCCCCCCC
>Ga0068631_100419_pt1 | contig 16685 bp, 16 predicted proteins | sample InSIn5gowninarea_2_FD_77434 | JGI IMG/M metagenome (GOLD analysis project Ga0068631, IMG submission 77434) | Clean room microbial communities from NASA Spacecraft Assembly Facility at Jet Propulsion Laboratory, Pasadena, California, USA -... ...
CTATCAATTCCTTGTTCGAATTGTCAAAGCAGGTGTAGAGGCGCTCGCGTGGGCAGTTGTGGGAGCCGTCATCCTGCTTTCCTCTAATTCCATCTTGACAAGTCGTCAGTCTTGTGGGAAGTGCAGATAGTTGCCTGGCACGATGTCTCTGTCTTGATGTACAATAAATATCTTGCTTTGTTTGGGAGGAATTCATTGTTCATCTCAAGTGAAGAAAACCACTCTCCGTCAGCACGCGTGCTATCACTCTAGCGTGTAGTACTGGCTGAGACACGTGAATAGTGGCTGCTCTGCCTATTGAGCAAACGCGCTCAGGTTTGTCACACCACAAAGCTGGACCCAAGCACACTGGCAAGCACATTGTTGTCTGTCCAGGTTGTGGAATATGCAATAAAGAACCTGTATAGTTCTGTTGCGTTGAACCAAAGACATTGTTCCACCATTGTTCACCGATCAGCAGAATACCTCTGCTTCATACTCCGATACTTCTTCAGATAGTACAACGCCTCAATCTCCTTCTTGACATACTCAGCCCTTTTGATGCCTTCCTTGATCTTCTCCTCATCCTTCAAATGAGCTTGGCTCATGAACGCTTTGTGTAGTTGAGGACGAAAATAGTCGTAACCTAGCGGATACCACTTCCCCATCTCCAGGAGCTCTTTATAGACATTGATGACCTGTTGACGGAGAGCGGGGGAGGTACTCATCTTGCTGGCTGCTGATCTGAAAATACGAACTGCAGAACAAATATACAAGATTCAATACTAGTAGTGTAAATTTCTACAGCTTCTACACCTTCAGTATGAGTATGAAACCTCATTCATGTATTGAGAAGACATGACGTTTAAAGCAGACGTCAAAACGTCAAGGTGGATCTCTCAGGTACGGAAATCCCGCCGGCCTCGGCATCTAAAGCTCGACCTCGACAAACATTATTTTTACACGAGCGCCTAGAGATAGATCATGGTGGTTTCACGAACAGCAATGGCAACATGATAAAACAGGGCACCCGCGGCCTTGCCGCCCTCACCATCCTCTCTACACGCTCGTCCCTCACCACCATCACCAACCTCCGCATCTGCCGCTCCTTCTCTACCACCCCAGTGATCCGCGAGAATGCAAACCCTGTCTCAAAGCTCAATCCCCGCTGGCTCAGCGACACCAAATCCCGTCTCGGCAAATGCATAAACTTCGGCATGTCCCCCGTCCAAACAACGCGCGCCGGCGTCCTCCTATCCGACATCTCACTAAACTGGCGCACCCTCCTCGCCGGCTCAGAAGGCTACCTCACCGACCCCCGCCGCGCCGGCATAACCTCCAGACCCATAGACTGGGGCTCGCAGGACAGCATGGGCCACGTCAACAACGTCCAGTACGTGCGGTACGCGGAGACAAGCCGCACGAACTGGACGCGGCAGATAGGCGAGCATTTCGACCGTGAGCATAAGAACCTGTGGGCGGAGATGTTGACGAGCAAGAGCTATGGGTTGATTTTGCGGTCCATTTTAGTCGAGTATAAGTTTCCTATGACGTGGCCGGATCGCATTTCGGTGTATCATAAGTTGAGGTCTATGCCAGACGAGAAGGATACTAGTATGTTGTTGGATGTTATGATTGTGAGTGAAGGGAAGCAGAGGGTCGCGGCGAGATGTCAGGAGGATGTGGTTGTGTATAATTATAAGGAGGGGAAGAAGAGCACGTTACCGGGTTATATGCTTGCGCAGTTTAGACGACAGTTCGAAGAGCAGGAAGAGGCGAAACGGGTGAATAGTGCCAAGGTGAATGCGATCCTCGAGGAAGTGGAGAGGCTAGAGAAGGAGACATGGGATCAGGTGGATGCTAAAGAAGATTTTGGGAGCGCAAAGTGAACGTGATACTCGTTCAGTTAAAATTTTTAGGAAGAGCTTGGATAACTCTCTAGAATGTCCCTCTATGTTCTGGGTCACTGACAGTCAAGGTTGTAACACTAGGGCAGGGCAATTCGCCCTGCTCACCAACCCTCTAGCACTGGTCTATGGACTCGGGGGACCTCGTCACAGCAACAGATATGGTCCATGTTCCATATGAACGTGCAAGTGTTGATCAAAAGTCAGGATGTACTGCCTTTAAAACGCCTCAGATGGTTACAGGAAGCTTGGCTTGTTGATTGGTGGTCGAAGGAAGATCGATAGGACGGCGGTTAGACCAAAAGTCGAGCCTGGAAGACTCAAATAGAGTATCGTATCTGTAGTCAGAGATAGTGTCGCTATGAGGCGGCCGCTTAAATCTCTGAGAAAACTGTACAGTCATATAACACCTCTACATCGTTGTCCTTGACCGTCTGATTTGATTTTGACATGTTCGAGGTGGTGCTCGTCTCACTCATCCTTCCTTGCCCTTTTCACTTGGTGGTCTGGACTCCGATTTCAGATCCAGCGTTTCATTGGCCGATGGTGGTTCTTCTTCTCTCAGAGTTTGCTGTACCTCATCATCTGTGACCTGTCTTCCTTGATTCTCTGTCTTCATGGTAGGACTCTGCTCCAGCTGCAAAGAGTACTGCCCGTCAGCTGTCTTTCGTCTATGGTCAGTTCTTACTGTCTTTGAATTTCTATATGTCTGATTCCGCATTCTCTTTTGGGTCACACCTTCAATTGCACTGTTTTTGCCGTCTGATCCTGCTTGCGTGTCTTCAGACAGCTTGTCGCTCAGCGATGGCGGATCTGGATTTTCATACTTCTCCGAAATAACCTGTGCAACGAGGTCCAGTCGCCCCTCATAATGTGCTATGCGTTCTTCTAACTGTACTAAAACATCGTCGTCGTATTGACCCTCTTGAAAGAGAACTTGGATTCGTGCCAGTCTGGCCTCAGTGACTTGGAGCTGATACAGACGGTAATCCTTCACAAGCTCACTTAGCGATATTGAACGTTTAGTCCCCAGAAAGCGGTTCTCCCAATGTCGTTCAGTTTCAGGATTAGTCATTCGTGTATACCTTACCTTGGGAGTGGTGGGATGGACAAGGGCTTCAGCTTTGCGCTTCTTGGCTCGGCGTATTAGATTCAGGCGCTCCTCGAAATGTTCGATTAATCGCTGCCTTCTTTCTGCTTCGGCTACTGACGACCTCTCTTGGGATATGGTAGAAGCGTTGCCGCCTGAATCAGCAGCTCCTGAACCTGAATACGGAACATATGAACCTTGATGTTCCACAACGCCTTCTTCTAAATCAGAGTCTCTTGAAGGATCTTCTGATAGATCTAGGGCTTCCAGGCGTGCACGATAGATCGTTTCTTCGTTTTCGAGCTCGGCATCACTAAGAAGCGTTTTCTCCCTCACGTACGCCTCTTTCCAGCCGTAGAGCACAGTACGCTCTTTATCCTTTTGCTTTTGTTCCTTCATTTCTGGTTTGGTAAAAGGTCGACTTTGAGCATAACCTGCATCGGTGACTGAAGCTTTAAGTACATTTCTGTACTCCAGAAGGCGATTCTGGTAGTATTTTCGATATTGTAACAGTCGTTCTGGTGACAACAACAGTGCTCTCGCGATCTCCGGAGTTTGCGGAACATGAGATGGTGGCTCCTCACCACTTAGAATGGCTAACGCTCCTTCGATAATTTGTAAGCGTTTTTCGAAGAATTCAATAGCTTTCCGCTGCGTCCTGGTTGCAAGTTTGTCAGCTGATTGTGTAGCATAACGGTCGTCCATCTTCCATGATTGATCGAGGCCACCTATTACCTCTGGATTTCCAAAGAACCCGTGAACATATGCCAAGGTCATATCGTTGGAGGCAAAGATGTCCCCATAATCTTCATCCTTTCCCCACGGAGAAGCACTCTTGATAGTAGCAGGTAGAAGCTTGCCAGTCACCACAACGTGGTCGCCAGCAGAGACGGAATCGTGATATTCACACAGGAAAGCAAAAGCAAGGCCATTACTCTTCAATTCCTGTAGACCCGACATAGTAACCGTGGGGGGTGTATGCTTCATATCAACAGGCTTGCCGCCCTCGAACGCAAGTGGCCAATGTTGGATTTGTATACGACCGCCATCTCCATCTGCCTCTAAAGCATCTTTTCCGTTCTTGTAAGCAAATGCTCTGGCAAGCCTGTAGCCAGCCACATCATTTTGCGGTACACTGATGCAGAAGTATTTATGTTCTTTAATGACCTTGTACGTACGCGAATCTTGAGTCAAGTTGAACGAGACATAAGGCTCCGGCTTTATACATACCGACTTGAAAGAGGATATTGTAGCGCCTAGTAAGGCGTCTTCAGGGTCGTCCACATCTTGTCGGCATGTTGTAACGATAGCAACAGGGTTAGGGACCGTTCTCAAGAGGTTTATCAGCTGCTCTCGCTGGTGAACATGGCGTACATGTCTTTCCTCGTCGCTGAGAGATTTGGTAGGATCGTTCTGAATTTGTAGCTCCAATGCTCTCAATGTTTTGATGTCTATCTCTTCTCGTTCCGTGAACTTGGGTTTCGATTTATGCGGGATAGAGCCTTCACTGGGTGAATCGGTGGCATACCTCCGAGCAGTGGTATGGAATAGGGTCCTCGATGAATGTGAGATTCTTCCGGAACTAGCATGAGACTGAAATGCTCGAGCTACATGATGGTCAGTAATGTAGGTTAGTGGCATGAATTGGGATACTACGATTTAGCTTGACGCGCCGAAGTGGTAAACTTGCTGCAAAGACGGCAGCGATAGAGCTTGATCGCATCGAGCTAAAAAGCTCACACAAGCATCAAAGGCAGACTGAAGAACTTTATATAATTCATCTTGTAGTCCTCGTTGCACCCTACTGGAAAGGTTCAAGGTAACAGAACCATCCCGAAAATGGACCTCTTTCATTGGTGAAGCATTTTGAAGCGGTGCCAGTACAGTGGGGTACACCAACTCATCTTCATCTCGTAGACTCTTCCCTCTTCACTTTACACCTCAAACTATTGGTTACACGAATCATGCTGTAGGTGTGACTACACAAGAACTAACCTCGCCGCAACTACTTCGTAATGTCTCACACCGAGATGGAACAGGCTGAAGCCATCTCATTCCTCGAGTCACTGCTTGGGAAGACTCTTCATATTACTATTCACGATGGCAGACTCTTCACTGGTGTGTTCAAGTGCACGGACAACGAGAGCAACATCATTTTGGCCAATTCCTTCGAATACCGCATGCCCTCCGAAGCAGCTGAAGAAACGGCGAAAAGGGAAGCAAAGCTTACAGGAAAGCCAACCAGAGCGGATATGACTTCACGATTTGTGGGTTTGATCGTTGTGCCAGGGAAACAGATTGTCAAGATGGAATTAGAGGAAAGCAGGATGACGGCTCCCACAACTGCCCACGCGAGCGCCTCTACACCTGCTTTGACAATTCGAACAAGGAATTGATAGCTACGCTCGATCGTGATCGTTGCCTTGGATCTCCATGAGATGATTCAACGAAGACTGTTGTAATCTGCCACAAATTCCATGACCACCTAGGTAATTGCTACAACCAGTCCTAGGGACTTTCCTCACCAAGAACTCACTTACGGCGACTCAGTAACACCCATTAATACGTCCTTTTGATAATCAGAAGTCGTGTCTGGGAGACGAGTGAGAGGCGGAGTGCTTCGTCCAAGAGATGAGAGTGTCAGTCGAGCGCTCGCCTGATGTCCAGCAGACAACAACATCTCTAAGCTCTAAGATGGGGGAATATTGTGTGATTTCTGCGTAAATGCCAGTGAAAAGCATGCACGTCTCCAATACGTGGTTCAACGGTGATTGGAAAGGCTATCAGAATCAGCAAAAGATGTCATCGAGACGGAGAGTATGCGCTCATGTATCTCAATTCATACTGTATGTGAGCTTGCTCATTCACAGTGCTGCTCTTTGGAACGAACTGTACTGCGAGAGCCATCTTCATGCATGCTTGAGGCACAATCGTTTGAAGGTCCGGGTCTGCTCCTCATGATCGTATTGGATGTTTGGTGTCTGTATCATCTTTTGAATTGCTGTTGAGCGGAAGACTCGTGTGTTCCATTCATTCTTTGCTGTAATGTCTCAGTCATCACGTTCATCGTCGTACGGATTGTAGAATTCTTACAGTTCGTGATCCTGGCGGTCATGCATCATCAGGTGCAGAGTACGTTCGTACACGTACATGGTAATAGCACTTGCAGGTGCATTCTTCAACAGACTGACAGTCAAGCCTCGATACCAGCCACGTATTCCTTCTTGACTAGCGATCTGAGACAGGCTTCGAACGACGCCTCGGTATTCTGGAATGTTGGTATGGACGTATCTCAACCTCGTTGGACCCTGTACTTGTAGCCGCTTGCGAACCAGATCGAGAGGAAAGACAATGGTCTTGGAGAGAACAGAAGCCATAACGCCAGCTACAGCATCGCCACTGCTGAACGGCAACCTTTTGCCTCCGATGTACTCGTGAAACAACTCGTAGGAGGAGAAGAACAAACCCATATAGGGAATGATCTGGGCATTAGCTGCTGAACAACCACGGAAGAAGCCTCGGACTCCTTCATCTTGTCTGATCTCGCGAAGAGAAGCTAAAATACCCGTGTAGACTCTTTCTGTACCCTGAGCAGCAAATCGGGTTCGAAGCAGATCGAGGGGGTATGTAATAGTCGTGGCGATCGAGCCTGCAGCAGCACCACTTATGAAAGACTCGACTGAAGGAGGTAGTCGAATGGGAGATTGTGCTTGCAGCTGACTGATGCTGCGATATGCCACGAACTGAGCACCACCATAGCATACATAAAGTAGCTCAGCGGGTATGTTGCCTTTCCAGAGTGCTCTAAAGCCTTCCTGCTGTCTTATCGTGGATATGGTTTGAAAGACACCTTTGTATGTAGGGCCTTTGATGCCATCTAAGGAGAGAGGGTCGGAGAGTGAGTGAACCTGTAGCTGCAGTCGAATTTTCACGACATCGAGAGGAGCGATACAGAATCTGGACACAAGACCGGCCACTGCTCCAGAAACAATTACCTGCGATCGTGTGCCCTATTCTTTGGATTAGATACGTGTTTAGGGTCTCCTTTTTATGTTCACGCACCTCATCTTTGAGTCTTTCTACTCGCGACATACATTCGACTCGAAGTGTCTGATACTTGCGGCCGACTGAGCCAGAAGCATGTCAGAAGTAGGCGTAGGTCTAAAAGTGAGAACAATTAACCGTTGTCGACCTCGAACACCAACGCGCTGATAAATGGAAGTTCGTGCCTGCAACTGATTGAACGCGGGGAAATTATACCCGAGCTACAACGTTTCCCTACCTCCTACCCTCACAAATCTCTTCGTCCACTCACGCAGCTTATCTGGAACTCATCACCAGTTCACTGATACCGTCGCCCTCCTTCTACATGTCACTGAGATATGTCAAGAGAGATATCTGCTTATGTCGAGAATGCACCGATGGTCATCGATATACAAACAGAGCCACTTTTATGTCAAAACCCACCAGCCTCATGTTAAGTGACTGCATTATGTGCTCCAGCCCTTACATGTGACATTTCGATTGCTCCCACGAGAATCTCCCACAGTTTAACCCCGCTGTCAACATGGCTGGTCACAATTTACCGAAGTTGGAAGTCAGAAGCGGCAATGAGAAGAGAGGTGCATTGCCCAGTGATGATGTTTCGTGGGATTTCCCTTGATGCCCCAGAACACACCCGTGTCGTATCGGACTTTGAAAGCACTGACCCCTTTTCATTCGACTGGATATTTGACACTTTGCTTTTTCGATCGCCATGATATCCTCCATACGACACTAGAGCCACTATACTAACGCGGTTCACGTCACGAAGCCCATGCTAACTCCACGTGGCAATCTTAAATATTGGTGGAGAAGCACGAACGACGTTCAAACTCGGCGACTGACAGTTCTAACTCTAGCTTACTTGGTCCCAGTAGTTCTACTATACGCCTTGAGCATGAATATACCATCGACAATCACCCTGGAAGCCACCCCTAACCAGTAATGGCCGGCGGGCTTTCGATCAGGAATTTCAAACAGTAACGACGGATGCAATGCGATTATACCAGTTAAAGAGTCCCGCACTTACCTATAGTGATCGAGCATCGACAGGCACTCCTACAACAGGGCCCTGGACTTTCGACCGCAGGGCTTGTTTGCAATAGTCTTGACATAAGCCGACTTAACCGATGAATTAAGCAGCTGTTGAGTCGCCATGTCCCCTGAAACACAAACACATCATAACTCGTTCCCACAACACAAGCTTGACTGCAATTGCGTATTACAGCTGGGGTGGCTGAGTCAAGGTTCATGAGCAGGCTCATTTGCTTCAATGAATCTTTCCCGATGCCGTTGTCAAAAGCCCTCCGGTGACAGTCTTCTGCTTCCGCCAATACCAAATCTTTCCCGGTGGCGGTGACGGTACGTCTTACAGACGCATAGTCTCGATATTCCTTGTCAACTTGTGTCAGCAGAACTAGAGAAGTACTTAACAAACATGAATTCTTCCGTTGTTCCTCCGATCAGTCTCTTGGTTCCATTGATAAATCAGGCAAGATGATATTGACCACACATATCAAGTTTGTCGCACTTGTTATAGGCATTTTCTCCATCCATGGATCAATGGCCATAACCTTCAGCGATGTCGAGCGCACCGTGGACACCTTACAGGCGTGGTACAACACAATATATGGTCTGTGGGTACCCTCGTCCGATTGGTGGAACAGTGCGAACTGCTTGACCACCCTTGCGAACTTGGCTGCTATTGATGACGGTATCAAAGATCGACTCCAAGATTTGTGGCAAGATGTGTTCACAAAGGCACCAAGATACAACAATCTAACGACACAGAGAATGGGATCACTATGGCGCAGAGAACTCCCTAAAGAACGAAATCTCTCACTTCTTAGTCGAGGGTCACGTCGAAGGAGTTCACAAGATGTCGGATTCATCAATGGTTACTATGATGATGAGGGTTGGTGGGCATTAGCATGGATTGCCGTTTATGACTTGACCCAGGATTCGAAATATCTAAACGAAGCCATCACAATCTTCAACGACATGAACGCTGCCTACAATACCACTCCTCTCGGAGGCCTCTGGTGGGACAAGAGCAACACCTACGTCAACTCCATCGCCAACGAGCTTTACTTCTCAGTAGCAGCACATCTAGCAACACGCTGCCCATCTAATAAATCCTATTACGTCGACCTTGCAGAGAACTCCTGGAACTGGTTGTACAACAGCGGTCTAATTAACAACCGGAACAACTTCATCGATGGCCTCAACATCTCCCAACGAACAAGCAACATGGATATAGTGTGGTCATGTAAGCCCAGTCCCTTCCCTCCCATTACATCCCACCCACTAACTTCATCTCCAACACAGATAACCAAGGCGTGATCCTCGGCGCGCTAACCGAACCCTCAGCCGCAACATCCCAGCCCCTCTACCTCTCCCTAGCGCATACAATCGCAATAGCAGCCCTCAAAAACCTAACCTCCATAACCCACCCCACATCTCCAGATCTAATCCTGCACGATCCCTGCGAACCAACCTGCGGCCCCGTAGGCTCCCAATTCAAAGGCATTTTCGCCCGCAACCTCGCAACCCTCCAATCCACATCCCCCACCGACCTCTACGCTGAATTCCTGATGAAGAATGCCGAAGCAGTATGGCAGAATAGGAATGGGACTGGTAATGCACTTGGCCAGGTTTGGGGGGCGGGAGGGAGTGTGGAGAGAGATGAGGATGGGGATGCGAGTGCGCAGTGTAGTGGGATTGATGTGCTTGCTGGTGCGCTGGCGGTTTTGGGGGAATGGGAGGGGAATGGGACTGTTGTGGTAGGGAGGGCTGTGGAGGGGCTGGGAGAAAGTGGTGGTGGGGAGGGGTGGGATACGGTTAGTTGGCGTGGAAGTGGCAGTGGGAAATGAGCAGATAAGTAGCTAAGTAAGTAAGTAAGTAAGTAAGTACAGCGATTCTCGTTAAATCGAGTTGAGAGAGGAAACGTCTTGAGTTGCAAGGGGAGCTAGCGTGCTAATGAACGCGGTTTTTCTGTGGACTGTGATACCCAGGGTGGATGGTGGTGTTGAGACTTCCAGATATAGTTTGCTAGTTTCGAGTAAACACGGTTTTCTATCAGTATTCGAGGGCCAGAATTTCAGTGTTCGTTGTAACCTTGCAGATGCTAGAACGCATTGAGAGTACAGCGCACATTTACTACATTAATCAGGAATACATTTGACAAGGCTACCGTGCAGTGATCTTGATGAGGCGATTCACATCTCCAGCTTATGTGAATACAATAGTACAAGACGGTACTTACTATTCATACAGTAGGTATACTACCACCAAGATATCATGTTACCTAACAAAACCACTCCTTACACGCAGCACTTAGCGCGCCAGCATCAGCTAGCCACTCACCCACCCAACCAATATCCCCCTTTCCACCACACCTCCTCCCAACCTCCACCAACTCACTTAACAACACAAACCCCCCACCCCTTCCTCGCATCAGCACAAGCCTGCCTCAGCATCTGATCCTCCGTATCCGTCCACTTAACCGTAAGTTCATCCCACTTCTTGACTTTGAACTCCTTCTTGTACGCCTGCTGCTGCGCCTGCAACTGCATGACAGGCCGCATATCTGCTGTGCCGCTGAAGATGATCAGTAACGATTTTGCGGGGAGAGCGTCGTGGATCTGTTGGATGCGGTTTAGGGTTTCGAGGGCGAGGGCGTTGAGGGATTGGGTTTGTTGTTGTTCTTCTTCTGTGATGTTGTGTGTTGGTTGTTGGTTGTCGTTGCTGGCGTTTGAGACTTCGGCGGTGGTAGACGGTCGAATAGGTGGTGTTGAGCCGCTAACCCAACCTCGCGCGTATTCGAGCGCCCGGAAACGGCCCCAGATATAATCTGCACCGCCGGCAGGGATTTCAAAGTCGAAAAAATTGTCACCCTTTACGGCTCGTAGAACACCCTTTAGCACCTCTTCGTCGTTCTGACATCCTATGGGATATGTAGCGTCTTTGCCGAAGCCGCGCTCTGGTGTGCCGTAGTCGACCATTGCGCTTGTCCGACCGAATCTTTTCAGTCGTCTGAATACTGGTTCTCCGTTCGCTTCCATGGTGCCCCATTTCGGTCCTTTGTCACATTTCAGTTTCACGAGATCTAGGACGGCTTGAGCATCCTCGACTGAGTTATGGCCGTTGGCGCCGGCTGTTTGGATCTCACGCTTTAGGTATTTGGTTGTGAGATATTTGAGAGAAGAGCGGAGTGGCAGGCCTCGTGGGTGCGGGTAGATCATGGATGTGTCCACGACAAAGGGGTGGGTGAGCTTTAATGCATTGAGGTCGGAGTCGAGAGAGTGGCCGAGGAGTACGGATGATGGACCAAGGATTTGGAGAAGCTCGTTTTGGATGTCTGTGAGGGTTGTTGTCACGTTCTCGAGAATTTCAGGTGTAATGCCAGAGAATTGAGTGAAGTAGTTTTTGATAGGCAATGAAGGCTTGACATATTTGTCAATAATGACCTTACCGTCGGGATAAGATATCATGGAAATACGGGCGAGGGAGTAGACATCATCTGAGGTCTGCACCATTTCGCAGTCAATTGAGAACAGTGAAAGTCCTTGTGAGATATGGTCTTTTGAGTTGGCATCGATCTGCGGACGTGACACTGTCACATCAGTATCGACCCACCCATCCTTGGATGATTGACCAGTCTGCTCCCGACGGGTGGCCTCGTAACCTGCATCAACCTGGGTTGTGAATGCCGCTGGATGTATGGGAAACTCGGCTTCATGTAGCTCATCTGCAGTATGGATAAATTCGGTGATCGGCGTTGGCGCAGGTCTGAAAGCCGGCTCGTTGAAACCGTTATGATTCTTCTTCTGGTCAGGGTCTGGGCCCAGAAGCATGGCTTGTAATGGTGAATGAACTCTCTGCACCTTAGCATCACCAGGAGCCATAACTGATAGGACATTGTCGAATAGCCATGCTTGAGATTCAGGAGGATCGTCCGATCTTATCGCACAGGCCACCAACCGCTCTGCTTCTTTGGTCTTGAACTCCGATTCTGTGGATTGGTTCGTGTCAGCTCCATCCGAAGTCGATGTTGCGTGACCGTTCGCTTCCCTATCAGATGTATTGTTTGGTATAGAACCATCGCTTTTGGATGCAGATTTCCGGGCATCGGTTGATGTTTTGACCTGCTCCAGTAATGGTTTGTCCAAACCTGGCACCATAAGCACGACCACTTTCTTAATGCTCTTTGCATTCGCCACAGCAATCCACTTCGGTGCTACCTCATCCGCCAGCACATACATGCCCAAGTCCTTGAGATCTTTGATCTTCAGCTCGGACTGATAGGTTTGATGATAGCGTAGGCGCGGGTAATTGTCAGCATCTCTATCCCGCTTGCTTTGAGCGGCCTTGTTTTGCTTGGAAGTCACTTTCGTCCAGCCATCATTGTCACCTTGATCGGGTTTTGCGTGGTCTTCGGTTGAAGCATCATCTGAGGCATCCATATCGTTCGACAGACGTCTTCTCTTGGAGTCGTCAGACGATGTCTGATGTGAAGTGCTTGCCGTCTCACGAGGTACATGGCTGAACCGATTCGAGTTGTTGCGCTTACGCTTTCTAGCCATAGTCACTGTTTCCGGTAATGCTACTCAACAAATGCAGAAGGTTTACTTGCAGCAAGCTCGAAGAAATAGTAATATGACCAGAAGACAAGAAGTAGGTAAGGCTAGCACAGACTTTTGTGTGAAAAACACTTGCATAATACACCGTCTCTTTGATAAGCGGTTACAAAGATGATGGTAGTAAGAGCGGAAGTCTCTTGGGAAGTCTTGGCAATACCACGCGCTTCCGGTATGTCTTGCTGCCTCAGGCACACTCAATTCAATCAATGAAGGAGAGTGTCCACTGACTGTCCAATGACATTCTGGTTCGTGCTGGTACAGCGCAAAGTTCTTGTGCACGTATCTTAGCATTTGAAGGACACTCGACCAAGGATGTTTCAGCTTTGATATCAAAAGAGGCATCGCTGGCTTCAATCTTGTGTCCGAAACGAGTTCGATCGATCATACTACCATCTTCAGAGTTTATGATTCGATCCTTGTACTTCCTCTAGGTGGATCTGGAGGTGAAGGACTTGCATGACACAAAGCATGACATTCCACTCTTCGTACAATGAGCCAAAGACTCTTAAGAGAATCAGTAACATCTAGATCTGGAATTCCCCAGCGAAAGGTTGATAAGGAGGAGCGATTCTCCCAGTCTTAAACCTACTTCTATTCCTTGATAGCTCAGGAAAGATCTCATGATTCTTACGCCCTACATTCTCGATCACACCAGACCCCAAAGTCTAGAGCACAATGTCTGGGGTAAGACAATTGAATTTCAGCTACGAGCTACATGACTGATCGTTACATTTAGCAACTAAGCGTCGGTGCTTCGATACTGCTGTCACCCAGTTTTGATTACTCCAAAGTTCGATTCGATGCTGTTGATATCCTATATATCAGCCCCTTCTGCGTACAAAAGGACAAGACTTTCAACTTCGAGGGAGATGCAAAGACACTTTTGCCAATCTTCCAGGATGTCGTCAACATGGCACGCCGTCTAAACTACAACATCTCCATCGTCGTCATGCAGATGTGGAGCAATGAAACAACAATAGACCAGCTTCAGACCGGCACCGACATCGAAACCTACGCAACCTCAGTCGTGAAATTCATAATCGACCACAACATCGACGGATACGACAACGACTACGAAGGCGGCAACATGTGTCCCCAAGCAGGTAAAGTCTTCTCCGCCATCCGTCAAAAACTCGACAAAGTGCACCCAACACCACCATACCACGTATCCATCGCACCGTCCAACACCGCCTATCTCAACAACGACATAGTAAAGTCCTCCCTGACCCACGTGAACATGCAAAACTACTCCGGAGGCCGTATGGAAAGTCTCCAGGCCGACATCGACACCTATAAGCAGATCTTCAACAGCAGCACAAATGTGAACATCATCTTCGGCGTCGACAGCGAGATTGCCAGCGAAAACTGGCCGGAAGTTGCTAAACCTTCATCTACAACGACGAGCAACGTTTTCGATACCTTGTACGACATCGTCACCACGAATGGACTGAATGGCATCTATAACTGGCGTCTCGATTCCGGTGACTGGATCTTCCAGAACGCGTTTCAGGTATATCTGTACAATAAGTTTCATGACACGAGCCTGCAGTGCCCTTTTACGCTTGAACAAGTCGTGGAAACGTGGCCAAATGTTAAGGGAGGTCCGATCGCTCCATTTAAATAATCTAGCGTTGAACGAATACTGTTATGGGTTTTAAAAGCTATGTATGGTCCACCAGTGGCGTTGGGATCGGGGAAGGGAAAGCTGGCCTAAGAGAAAGAACGATGTCGATTGCACCAGAAATAGCATATGAACTCATTCCACTCAACATGATACTGGTTGTGGCTTCTGGTGCTCTTGTCACGATGCCTTAGCGATATAGACTGCCCCTTTCTACGTCTTGCTGCCTTAGGCATGATCGATCTAGTCATCAAAATAGTCCGCCGTGGGGGAAGGGTTCAAGTTAAATGACATAAATGCATAGATAAATCCTTATGAAGGTGTCTCACATGGAGCATGAACATCTAGTTGCTATCTCGCTTCTTCCTCCCACCAGAAGATCTGAAAGCAGCAGCTCGCTTGCTGCTTCGATTGTCAGGTTTAACGGCCGGTCTTTTCTTAGCCTTTGACGAGCCACTTGACGCTCTATGCCCTTCGAAAACCACGTTGCTGCCTCCAGACTGTCTGCCAGGCTTTTTTCCTGGAAAGCGTGATCCCCCTCTGCCTCTTTCAAACGATCTGCCATTGACTTCTTTTTTACCTGATCTCACCTCCTTTTTGGCTCTCATAACCCGCAACACACGTGGGAGTAATGGCGGAAACTTCTTTTCGTTCATCAACAGCGCCGCTTCGACTGCATTTTCATCCTGGAATTGCACGTATGCAAAGCCCTTGCTAATACGTGTCTCCTTGTCTCTTATCACCCTCACGCTCTCCACCTTACCAGCCTTCCCGAAAGTCCGCCACAAACCTTCCTCCGCATCAGCTGGTTCCCTAGCTCTCTTTCTTTTCTTCTCGCCTTCTTCCGTCTCCTCGGTAGTTGTGGCTTCATCGACGAAGCTGAGGTTGCCAACAAACACACATCTCTTGTGGTCGGTCGGGCTTGGGTGGGCGAGGTTGTCAACACGCAGATGCCTGTCTAGTACAATCGACCCGTTTAGCTTTGATGTGACCTTTCGTGCCGCGGCATCGGACGACAGCACAACGTAGGCATTGGTGCTTTTCATGGTTTCTTCCATCAGCTCTTTCTTCGCATAGGCAGCTCTTTTCGGCCCGGCATCACTGACGAACGCTGTTGATCTGAATCGTATGGATTCAATTTTCTCATCATGCTTCGTGTCCAGTGCTGATTGTAAATGCAGAATCAGAGTCTTCTTCGCAGATTTCGACTTGATAGTAGATATTGACACATTGCCCAGGAAGACAGTCCTCTTCTGCTTCGCTGCTTCGACTTCGCGATCTTTATTACTGAAGCTTTCATGCTTGGGCACACCATCCTCTCCTACATGGTCTTCTGCTTCCGATTCGCTAATGTCTTGGAGATCGCTGTCCAGATCTGAACTGCCTGTGTCGTCTTCGTCATTTTCAACAGGCTCGAGTCCGTTCTCTTTGCGTTTCTGCTTCAGCTCTTGCTCCTCCTCACGCACCAATTTGTCTAGGTAGCGGCTCTCAAGGTCTTCGTCTACGTTGACCTTCCTTCTTTTCCGCGGACGTTCGACAACCTCAACGCCACCGTTTTCAGAATCTGAGCTTGTGTCATCGTCACTGGCCTCTGAAGCAATATAGTCTTCTGATTGCTTCACCGGTACCTTGTGTATGGCTTTAGTCGTTGGTGGAGTAGGCTGAGACACTCTTGTGGACTTCGGTGGTGCGGTAACAGGACCAGACTACAGTATTAAGTCAGTCATTGAGGATTAGGATCTGAGGATGTACTTACACTGGAAGCAAACAACGCTGCTAGTGTAGGGTCGATGGACTGGGAAGCAGCAACCAGTGTGGCTGTTACAGCAGACTCCTCGGGCTGCGTCTTAGTTTTCGATTTCGCCATAACAAAAGTTTATATCACCTTCCGCAGTTGCGCGACCGAAATGCTTCTATCGAGGATTTGTCGAAGTATTACTGCTGCAGTACTTCTCAGATTTGCTGGTATCAAAAGTTCATGGCGGAATTAAAAAATAAAGCGGGTCCGGATTTAGCGTCAGACCTCATTATGGCTACCACGCATGTGCTCTTCTACTACAACGCCCGCTAGAAATCTCCAAGTATCACACTGCAGACTCACCTCTTGCACTGCGGGACGTAGCAACAACCCAACAAGCAGAGACAACTGTTCACTTAATCGCTACAGACACCGCATATATTCTCAACACCCGCTACTGTCCTGCCCACAATCCACATCACCTCCTCCAAGTCCTCCTCCATATCCCTCTCATAGCGCATAACGCGCTGCACGAACCACCAAAATGCTCTTCTTCAGGTACCCACCCCCTTTCGGACTCCCCTTCCAGTCCAGAACCCCCTCTAACTCTCAAACCTCCAGCTTCTTCAAAACCTTAACCAACACGCAAGTAACCATCGAACTGAAA
>Ga0068631_100420_pt1 | contig 16666 bp, 9 predicted proteins | sample InSIn5gowninarea_2_FD_77434 | JGI IMG/M metagenome (GOLD analysis project Ga0068631, IMG submission 77434) | Clean room microbial communities from NASA Spacecraft Assembly Facility at Jet Propulsion Laboratory, Pasadena, California, USA -... ...
CAAATAATTTAGACAAAAAACATCTCAAGACACATTCTTTGTTCATTAGCAACCCATGTATTTTGCAATAGCAAAAGCTAGCTTTAAAATAGTCCATACCACAAATAATAATGCTATGATTTAGATTTGTTTACAAGACTGTCGGGGTGGTATTGATAGAAATTTTGAAAGGGCCTTACAAGCATGTACAATGAGAATATGAAGATACAAGTGCATAAGGAGATGGAGACAATCAACCCAAGGAATCTAAAATATAGCAAAAAGAGGGTTGAAGCATTGATTAGGTACATTAGGGACAATCCTTTAAATTGGTGTGGCCAATATTATAGACCTCATGTAATTTTACATCCAGCACTAGCATTGGGATATTTTCATATTCAAGATGATTTAGGTTTCAGAGCATGGATGTTAGAGATCATAATTACCAGAGGACTATGGCATCCATAGGATAAACCTAATTGGTTTACTAAGAATGTAAAGTTTCCTACAGCTATGAGCTAGCATATACATGAGATAGTACAGCCCTATGACCTAAATCAGCTGGTGAATTTTTCCAATGCTCAAAACAATGTAGTACACTATAATGAGAATGAGGAGGAAGATGAATAGATGGTCCAGGAATAGATGAATTTTTTATTACTCTAGAAGTAGAAATATTATAAGTCATGGAGAATGATGAGGCAAGAAATGAGATCTTTTTTTTTCATAATTTTGTGAATATCTTTTGTTACTTGGAACATTATGAAATAATATTATTATGTTTTAACTTATATAACTATTATATTTAGAATTGAATACATACTTACCTTTATCTTAATTAATTAAATGTTGTTAATTATTACTATTATATTTGAATGTTGAATTTTTATGTTTTTCATCAAATAACAATAATGTGGTCTAGGTGCAAAATAGCTTCATAATTAGTTCTAGATGGAAAAACTTCAAAGATAGCTTTAGAATGTTCAAACTCTAGAATTAACCAAGGAATGACCAACTTCAGAATGTTTTCAAGTAGGGATAGCTTCAAAATCTCCAATAAGAAGCTTCAAAAACAAAATACGAACGCATAAAGTGTTCTATTTCCCAGGTGTCACTTTCTATCTATATTCTATAACTCTAGTAGAAGATTGTAATGGATTTCAGGATTAAGTTATGAAAGGATAACCAACAAACCTAAAGAAGTGAACAAAAAGGAATGCACAAAGACAAATTCAAGATAGAATTGAGGTTGAATAAGTATGAATATTTGTTAGAAAGTTGGATACTTACTTAATCTTCTTTCTATACATATCTAAATGAGTTATAGGCTAAATTAGGATTCTATTTCAAATAAACCTATGAGTCACAGGAATGTAATTGATTAGCATCTAAGAGGTTGTTAGAGTTTTGAGAATAAATTAACCTTCTTCCTTCAGAAGAAATCTAGCTAGCTACCATTACAACTTGTAAAACTTTGAAGTTTATTTATAGATTTTATTTTCCAATTTTTGAAAAAATTTAATACAAGCACCTTTCATTCTATGTTTATAAGGTATTGTTCTTGAGCTCTGTTGGAAGGAGGAGGGTATATTATAACCAATTGTAGTCTCTAATATTTATTGTTTCAATTTGGTATTTTACATTTTGTACTTTAGTATTTGTTTAAAATTGTTTGTGTATGTGTGATTTCTCAAGAAAAGTTTAGTTTATTTTCGGTATAAAGTTACTATTTTCATTAGATCCATAGTATTTAGAATAGAGTATCAGCTGCAAATAGCATTAGGACACCAACCCTAGATATGATAAACTAAATGATGTATTGATACCATCAACTATAATACAAAGTATTATTTCTTCTTGTAGTTTTTCAACCTTGATGCAGGGTATCAATGTACTTCTCCTCCATCAATGGATTTTCTTATTTTGTCCAAATATGTAGCAACCTCATATGAGAGGTAAAGGAGAAGGGTTAACCCTTTAGAATATTTAGATAGGTTTTGTTTTCAAATATTTCATGATGTATTTGGATTAAAAAATGATGTAATAGTTATTGGTTTTGTAAAAACCACCAATCAATATTGAACAAAAAATTATATTTATAAGTTTGTTTAGTGAATTTCATCTTTTTTGGCATTCAAGTTAAAAATCTTAGAAGTTATTTTATCCCAATGTGTTTCAAGTACTTTCCATCTACTAAGTCCACTATACAACTGATGTGGATTAGTTCTTAATTTTGCAATCTTAAATTTCTTTTTGTGACTAATAATCTTATGCAGATATGATGAATGTTCAAGTTTTAGATTGATAATATTTTATAGTAAGCTAGTTTTCTTTTATTTTTATATTATCATCACTCCATAATTTTTGAGTTACTTCATTTGCAGTGTGTAATTTTAATTTCTCACTATTTGAAGGGGTTATGTTAATAGATATCCCAAAAATTAAGCCACTTATCAAAATATTTTGGTCAACCTATTTTAATATAATGATTTAGACAAGTTTTTTTGGCGATTATAGGTAGCCTAAGAGGATCTAAATTTTTTAATTTATAATTATATAAACCATATCATATTAAAGGTTCACTTTCAATAAGGAGTTAACCAACTTCCATGAGAAGGATAGGATGTGGCATGTTGTTTTTAATTTTGAACTTATAAATGATGAATTATTTATGAATTTAATCAATTTTATATTAGTTAGCAATCAAATTTTATACATATGCTATGATATATAATGTATATACCATACTATATGAAATTATAATTCCTTTATACAAATAATGCAGGAAATAGATCTAAGGTTTCATATGTTAATCATGAAATTGCTTTGAATAATCTATAAAGTCTAGAAATGATCTCAAATTATTTCTTGAAAATGAAGAGAAAGATAAGAATAAGTTGATGGACATAGGGGAAGAATAAAGAAAACATAATCACTAGCATGATTGAGCACTAGTACCTCCTTGGTTCAAATGGAAACTTAGCAAACATATTTTTAGCTTTTTTTTATCTTGTAGTTTATATTATTTTTTGTACAATTTAGTACTGATCCTTCAAAAGAGGCATGATGCATGGTTTCATGTTTCTCCAAGGTCATTATCTCTTGTATGCATACATTCCTCTTTTTTTCAAAATGATTCTTCACACATCATGATTATGTAATGTATTTCAATTGCTTAATCTTCTAATTGTGAGAATCTAATTCTTTTTAAAAAGTGTTACATGTCATTATCATTGTTATGATTAACCGCTTGGATAAGGAGTGGGTTCTATTATCTATATAACCTTGTACCTGCATTTTATTATAAAGTGTGATTATTAATATGATAATGCCAATTATAGCCCATATGTGCTTTTTATTTCCTTCATGCCTTGATGGATCATGGACTTAAATGAATCTTCTAACTTTTTCCATATTTTTATCTAAAAAATTGATGCACTTTTCATTTCGTCTCTCATAATCAGTGAGTCATTTAAATTTTAGTAGATATTATAAAAAAATTATTTTTCATCTTTATAATTAAATATAGTAAAATTGATAATTAAATAATTCATTTGAATATCTTTCACCCTAATATAATCTATGCCTTTAATTTGTATCAACATCAAGTTTTCTATTTCATATTACATTAAACCATTATGCCAACTAAGCCCTATGTAAATCCATATTACCTTGCAAAAATTTAAGCTTATTTTCAACCTCCTTTGACCTATCATATACTTATATCTTGAAATATTCATCAACATAGGATATTTTTGTTGCAAATGGTAAGGAAACCAATGTATAAATAACATATTTGTAATTATTTTTATTAATATCATTGCATTGTCAATTTGATCTCTCCTCAAAAAATGTTAATTGAGGGATGTCTTTATTTCCTCTATTGTCTCATCTATCAATGCAACTACTTTAGATATTTTAGCTAAGGATGATACATGTGCTTTACATTTCTTTATTAGCTTATTTACGATGTATTTGTTTGTATTGCCCACTTGGGGAATTCAAATTTGTGATTGCAATTATTCTTTTGGCTTATTATTTTATTCTTCAATTTTTTATTTTTTCAAATTTAAATTTTTAGCTTCTTCAAAATACTTAATCCTATCTTTAGTATTCTTTAAATTATCTTCTAGTTCTTGTTGTAAAATCTTCTTTTCTAACTCAAGCATTTTGATTATCATGGTAGTACCAGATATATATATTGATTTATCATCTCCTTAAGTGTTTTTCCTAATATCTCTTGAGGTATAATCTTGATGAAAAAATCATCCAAAGAAGAATCATACTCCACAAATTGCCTTTATAATACAAATTATGTGGATGATAATACCTTCCATTTTTTGATATATTTACTACTTTTGATATAGGTGTTTATAAATATTCAATTGATGCATCATTTGTACTAATTTCAAACTAATATTCCTTTTTTATTCTCAAGATAATTGAAGTGCTTGCTTTAGGATTTCTTACTACAATGACCAATAAGGTTCCTAGTCCATTAATCTTATACATATTTTATTATTGAAATTCAATTGGGTCCAACATTGCAATTTGATATATTTTAGAACATATGCCAAACCTCTTTTTTACTTTTATCTTATTTTCATTTTATTATCAATATTCACCTCATCTAAATCAATCAAGATAATTTATGGTGATATTACTAACTTTATCAACCTCAATTATTTTTATCTCATTTCTTCTAATATCTTCTCCATTACTATATTCTTTTGGAAAGGAATTATTTCTTGAGATGATGATGAAGCTTCTCTCAAGCCTACTAACAATTATAAATTACTATGGCCATTAGTCATTTTATTTCCTTCCTTGGTTTTTGTATTCATTTTTTAGCAGTCTCCAAGGATACCTTCCTCTATATTTAATAAGAATTCATCTTCTTTATTCATATCCATTAATTCCATTTGAATTTTCAACTATGTCCATTATGTTTTTACTTATATACTTCAACTCTAACAGAATTTTCCTAATGGGTAATAATATAGAATAGGACCTCCCAAATGGTTTAAACCTTACTCAAATAGATTCTAATGAGTTCCTTTCTCTCAAAGTTAGAAAAATTATATATTCAAATCCATTTGTTGTATGATCTACTTTTATCATTTTTATCTTACCTCATATTTAAAAGAAATTTCTTTTGTGATCTAAAAAATGGATCAATAAAAAACTAAAAAAACTTGTAAAACCCTGTTGTGGTCAAAGATAACCCTTATCGTGGAAAGAAAAATAATTTTTGCAGTTAGAAAATCTTTACTACATGCAAGAAAACCCTTATTATGGGCAAGAAGAAAAACACCTACCAAGGTCCAGGAAAAAACCTACTATGATGCGATAAACTACATATTGACGTCATCATGATGTGATGCTTAGTATTGAATACACTTACCAGAGCATGAAAAAATGCATGATGACATCATCATCTTCATGTGATATTTAGTATTAAATACCCTTACCAAAGCATGACAAATTTTATGATGATATCATCCTCTTCATGGTTTACCATTGCTGATAAAGGCCCGACCTCACAAATCATGATACAATATTTCGGTTAAAGGTTAAACAATATTGCAAAATGCCTAATGACCATTGATCTTCACTAGTAAGTATTGTAACAACATAACACATGTCAAAATGGGAGTTAAAGAGGTTAAACAAGTGGTAACATTTATGGAAGAAGTTGAAATGACTGTGAGAAAACCTACAAGATGTTAGTTTCAACTATAAAATTATGGAGATCTTCATTGAAAGGTATCTTTTGGGGGATCTGGGAAGAGGATATTTAGAAAAAGGAAGAACAATCATCTTTTTTGGGATGTAGAGGAGTAGATTTTAGTTGATAGGAAAAGTTACAAACTTGAGAGTGGCAAACATAATCTCCATCGGATTGAATGTGATATTCTTAAGCAATAAATAAGATCGAAATACTCTTAAATTTGTTATGTTATTTTGTATTCTCCATGTATAAATTCATGTAGTGGATTTACTATTTGAGATTGTTATTTATAAGGTAGCCATTACATTAAAAGGTTGGAAAACATATAGTAGATGATATTAGAGTTAGATGATATTGTTGTTGGGTATTTATTGATTTTGTTGTAGAGTTATGGTTTAGTTTTCTTATGACTAGATCTACAAGGAGTGAAGGTGATTTAGCTAAATTTGATCCTAATATTGGCTCCAAAATTTGGTTGAGAAAACAAAGAGAAATTACCATGAAGAATGATGAGTTGAGGAGGAATATTGAAGGTTTGAAACCTTTTCTCTTGGTGATATAAAGCACTAAGCTAAAGACCATAAGTGCAATAAGGGAATCAAACAATGGAGAATATTTGCATCAAATTGAGAAGAAGTTGCTTGTGAAGCTGGAAGTGAAGTTTTATATCAAATTCTTTGGAGGAGAGACTGATGTTGAAATGTTGAACCAATAGTTGAAATAACTAGAGGTATTTTTATAGTACAAAAGGTTGAAAGTGATAAGAAAAAGTGTTATATATTATCATTTATATATCTCAAACTTCTATGCAAACCATTTACCACACAATTTTTAAAAAATAATTACTCTCTATAAGCAAATGTAATTCACAATATACTAGGACTTAGCTCATTTTATCATTCAAGATAGTGTTGCAATCATAATGAAGCTCGAATGTGAGGATTATTTTCCAACATCAAATATTTTTAGATTAAATCAAGCTTATGATTCACCAATGGTACATAATTATTAATATATTCCATCTATAGTTTTTAGTTGTATCCACTTAACAAGATTCAACCTCAATCCACTTAATAGGATCCATAGTCTATATTTTGCATTTGTGGTCATAGTTCATACAAATTCCATATGTAGTTTGATTTCAACTTCATTATTTATGATTCAACTTAACTACATTTGCTTTGATAATTTTTAATTATATCATCACATTTATCATGATAACTCTAACAATAAATCCCCTCTTCAATGATGATACTAATATTTCAATTCTCCTATAATAAGGTTATAGATATCATAATGTCAATTCACTTATAAATGAATTCTTCTAATGTGTTTCTACCTTCAAATTATTTTCTACAAACTCATCACTTTATTCACCTTCATCACACATAAGTATTCAATCATAGCAAGACCAGTTTAAACTCATCAATAGCTAATGATATTTTTCTTTTATTTAAAACAAACCATATAAAATTTCTATCTCATAATACTTTTAAAGGTAGAAATAATATATATGAAAAATCATTTCTATTTAGTACAAAATACCTTATTATTCTCAGGTTTAAGCACAAACTTGCTTCTTCTAGTATTCCTACGCAAAATATATACAAGAAAACACTGAGAGTATCTTTGCAACTTTGTAAGCACTTTTTATTCTACTTAATCCTTAAGGTCCACAAAATTTCCTTCAAAATATTGTATTAATTTCTATCACATTTACTAAATGATAATCAATCTCAATAATCAAATCCTTATACAAAAATAAAATTGTTAGAAAAAAATCAATAATATGAAACATGTTGCAAGGTAATTACAAACACAGTATTCAAACCATTCTTGTATCTTTTTTACATTGTTTAAACTTGGTTGGATTATTCTTTTGAGTTTTCAAGCCTATACAAGACTATTTGATTCATCCTCACAAGTCTAATAAACTCAAGGTTACTCTCTCATATGAGTAAGATCCTCATTTTTGTAATTAATCCCAGGTTATTCGAAATAGATTTTCAAGTTTTGGGGTTTCATTTTAATATCATTAAACATATGTGATATGCATGCTATTTACTCATATGAATAATTATAGAATGCAAGTTTTCCAAACATGAAATAGTTCCTCAATGTATTACATGCATCAATAACACAAAATATGAATGCCTTTCCACCATGAGTTCAATGCATATATTGAATGCCCATAATGCAAAGTATGAATTATATGTCATTCATAGTATTGAAATGATAATGCAAGTAACAAAAATGAGTTTCTTTTTTCTAAATATTTTATGATTGAAAGGTAACTCTACTTACCTAAAAATTAAGAATAAACTAGTTGAATGTCCAGATAGGAGGAAATACTTAAAATTGTACATGAAGCCACAACAAAGCAAGAACTCCCCCAAGAACCTAGTTTCTGAGCTCAAATGATACCTCCACTATGATCAAGTGGGATTCTTCAAGCAAGGGGGCATTTTCCCTATTATGGAGAATGCCAATAGACAACACACCGCCCATCTTAGTAGAAAATGCACCTTTAGTTTAGGGAACCCCATGGTTCATAAGGATTTTGCAAAGATTTATTCATAATGGATGGAAGGAACTCATGCAAGGAATTGGCTTCTCTCAACTCTATTAAATGATGGGGAAATCATGGTTCCTACAATTATTTAACCATGATGAAATAACATGCAGGTTCGAGAGTCATCCCTTATTAAACCCTCAACAACAAAATGCCAAGGTAGTTTTGAAGAATGCTCTAGGATTCATCCCCAATTGCATTGTAAATGGTGTGCATTCTTATACATGGTATCATCCATGCCCTAAATTCACATTATACCTGCCAAGGCTCTTAACACCACATTATCAATAATTTTGATAAACTTTAGCAATAATCTAAATGGTTAGGTAAATGTGGATAGGACTAGGTTAGGCTAGGTTTTAAGTCTTTTAGATTCTATTTAGTTTAATTTAAATGTATTTATAAAATTTTTATTTTTTATGTCTTTAATATTTTGAATGCCTAAGACTCCAAGCTCTAATCTGTTAGAAGAATCAGAATCTGGACTCAATATAGTGATCTAAGAATGCTAAGAAGCTTGAAATAATTCAAAGGTTTTAGGGTAAATAAATAAGATCAAAATGTGAATTTTATGATAAATTTGGATAGAGATATAAAAAACTTTTTCAATGAGTATTTACTCATCTTAAATGGACTTTCATATCACTAGGAAAGTGAATTTAAAGTTCCCATGTCAAATATGCACCATTCCATATCTCACATACACTTTTTGGAGTTAAAAAATACCTTTTTGAGGTTAAAATGAATTTTTGGAGTGCAAAACCATGTAAATTTGTATTCCAAAGGAGCTAAGTTAGAAATACAAGTTTTAGGGTACAGATTCAAGCCAAAAAATATGAATTTTGAACCTTTGGGATCAAATGCAAAGTATTTTAGGCCTTTGACCTATGTACTGAGGTCAAAAATGCCTGTCCATGATGCAAAATGTATAAATTTCCATAGTTCAAAGGTGATGACATTAGTATGGTAGGTTTTGGGATATGTAGTTAAGCCAAAATATAAATTCTATAGTATGGAGTGAGATGACACCAGCAAAGTCTTTCTGGGTGCAGATTTTAGATTGGTTTCAAGGATAAACTTATAGAACCCATAAATTTTGCATTTATCAACACCACCTAGTATTATGATCCATCAAAATACTCATGACAAAATTATGTATCCAATGGTGAATTATGAAACAATTTGGAGAAATATGCAAGGGTCAAAAATTATCTAAAAGTAAAAGACTCTTTGAACCTTCCTGAGTAAGATTGCAAAATGTGGGTGTGTATTTTATGATTTATAATTCTGATATATAAATAAAATATGGTATGTTATATATGGTTGGAAATTTATTTAAATTATCTTTACAACATAAAAAATAATTGCACTAAAAGGAGATATACAACAAAATTTATAGCTCCTCGAAGAAAATTGATCCAAAATAAGGTAGTTTGACAAAATCACAAAAATATCCAAAATTGTTTCTTAAAATGGAAAATAAATACGTATCCACATAGTTAAAATGTTCCCAAATACATGAATACCACCTTGGAATGGACTCATATAACTCTTTCATACAATATTAAAATGGAAAATAAGCAATCCAATCTGCAGAGCAAATCAAGAATGCTTTGTATTAAAACCAAAATGGCAACATAATATTACAATACAAGCATTACTAGAATGGGAAATGAATTCCCTATTTATATAAAGATAAAAATGGAGGTTTTAAAATTGATGAGGTTTGACGAATTAAAGGTCCACTCAGAGAATTAGGTAAAAACATAAATGGAGTGTATATAAAATGTCAAAGAATGTGGTCATCCATGTTCAAATTGCAAAATTAGATATGATATCATTCTATGATCATATATTTGAGCTTTAAGATCTCAATAACATTCCTAAAGAATTAATAAATCCAATAGGTGGAAAAATGATGAGAAGCCGATGGAAAAACCCAAACAAAATTTATGGAATTCAAAATAGGAAACATTAAATTCCTTTAGGTCTTAGGTTTAGGTTTATGTTTATTCCATGTCAACTATTATAGTGTACAATCTAGGACTTAGAATAGTTTATAGTCTTAAACACACATAGCACACATCATCATATATATTAACCAATTTATTTTTTAGATTCTATCTTAGAGATAAGATAATTGATTTCACCTTTGAATGAGGAAACAACACATCAAGAATGATGCCAATACTTCCCAACCTTATAGATGATGCACACATATTTTCAATCCCTTTACCTTACAAATTTGCACTCAAATTTTGTAGAAGATAAATGGATGGAAAAAAATGGTATATTACATACTCCTCCTCTTGTCTTAAACTCAATCCTATGAGTTTGAATCTCTTTCTAAAAATAGTTCTGGAAATTGTTATTTCATACTATCAACCTTTTCCCAACTAACACTATTTTCATAATATTGATCCCACATCACCTTGCATTCTTGTATTTCTCTATTTCTCGTAAGTCTAGTGTAAAATTCTAAAATCCTAACTAGCTTAACTTTAAAAGAGAAAGGATTTGATATTTAAAGCTTGTCTACATCCCAAACATGTGCTTGATTTGGAACATATTTTTTCAACAAGGATACATGGAATACATTGTGCATTTTAGAGATATTTGGAGGAATTTCCAATTTATAAGCTACTAGAATAACTCTTTGAAGAATAGTAAAGGGTCCCAAAAATATGGCATCAAGTTTTAAGGATTTAATTGCACTTTTTCTAGGTCTAACTTGTAATAAAACATTATCACCCTCTTGAAATTCTTTGGGAATCCTTTTAAGGTTTTCTAGAATCTTATTCCTATCAGAACCTTCTTTTTTAGTTTATGTTGTATGTTCTTAAGTTGGTTCTCCATCTCTTGCAATAACTTTGGTTCAATCGAGATTCTATCTTCAAAATTATTCCAGGATATGGGTGTTCTACATTTATGTTTGTAAAAAGCTTCAAAAGGTGTTATGCCTAATGATCTCTAAAATGAATTTTTATATGCCAATTCAACAAGATGAAGGTAATATTCCCATTTGGTAGGATTATTCATGCAATACATGTGAAGCATATATTTTAGGATTTGATTAATCCTTTTAATTTACTCATATATTTTTGGATGATAAGTTGAATGAAAGTTGAGTTTAGTACCAACTTCTCTATGAATATCCTACCAAACTTCTAAGGTGAACTTAGTGTCATGCTCTGAAATAATATTTTATGGAAATTCATGCAGACAACAAATTTCCTTCATAAATTTATGTGTAATTACAACTACATCACTGGTGGTATTACTAGGTATTGAATGAGCCACTTTTATCAATCTATCAATAACCATAAAGATAGAATCATGATGAAATATGGTTTTTAGTAATCCAACAATGAAATCCATGCTAATAGATTGCCATTTTTGAGTCAGAATTTCCATAGGATGAAGACTTCTTATTTATTTAATTCTCTTTGTTTTAATTTTATGGCATTCTATACACTTAGCTACATAATCAATAATATATTTTTTTCATACTTGACCGATAATATTATTTCTTAATATTTTCTCATTTTGTTAACCCTTGGATGATCAGAAAATGTTATGTAATGAAATTTGTACATGATTTGTTTTATTATGTTACCTTCCAAGGGAATGACTATTTTGTTTGCAAATTATATTATTCCATCATTCTTGAAAATGAAATCCTTTTACAACCATTTTTGAATTCTTTCTTTTTGGTTTATACAAAAAGTATCTTTGCCTTGGTACCTATAAACCATTTATTTTAGATTTGATTTATAGCTAGACATAGCCATTAAGGTGTGTCTTTTCCTGCTCAAAGAATCAGCAACCTTATTTACTTTCGCCTTGATATATTCAATTTGCAAATCATATTCAAATAAAAACTTCATCTATTATCATTTTCTTGCATTCAAGGTAGGTTGTGTGAACAAATGTTGCAAACTATGGTGATCATTTTTTAAGAAAAAGGGTTTTCCCACTAAGTAATGGTACCATATTTTAAGAGCATGCACAATTGTAGCTAACTCAAGGTAATGAGTGTGGTAATTATTTTCTTGATCCTTAAAATTTTGTGACTCATATTCCACTACTAAATCCTCTTACATAAGAACACCTTCAAGGGCTTCAATGCAAGCATCAGTGCATACTGTGAATTATTTTTGTGGATCAAGTAATTTGAGGATAGGATAAGTAGTCAATTTATATTTAAGAAAACTAAAAGTTATATCTCATTTTTCATTCCAGGTAAATTTCTTACCCTTACTCTAAAGTTGAGTGATTGGGTAAGCTAATTTGAGAAAGTCCTTTACAAATTTTCTATAATACCCAGGAAGACCCATGAAACTACAAATTTCAAATATATTTGTAAAGGTTGGTAAATCAAGAACAACTTCAATTTTTTTAAGATCTATTACTAATCTAACAATAGAAATGATATGCCCAATATATTGAACATGTGATGTATATAATTCATATTTTAACACATTTCCATATAATTGATTTTTCCTAAGAATTTCCAACATCAATTTCAAATGTTTATCATCTTCTTCTTTGGTTTTGGAGTATATCATAATGCCATCAAGAAATACCAACACAAACTTATCTAGATATTCTCTAAAAAATTTCATCAAGTTTAGGAAGGCTGCAAGGCATTAGTCATCCCAAAAGGTAAAACAATGAACTCATAGTGATCATAGCATGTTTTAAAGGTTGTCTTGAAGGTATCTTGATCCTTAATTTTGAGTTGATGATAACCATATCTAAGGTAATTTTTTAAGAATACACTTTCTCCTTTTAGTTAGTCAAACAAATCATCAATCTTTAGAAAAGGATAATAGTTCTTGATAGTTAATTTATTTAGCATTTGGTAATCAATGCAAAGTCTCAAGGTGCCATCTTTTTTCTTACCGAACAGAGCTAACGTACCCCAAGGTAATACATTGGATTTAATTAGGCCTTTGTCTAAGAGTTCTTGCAATTGCATGTTTAGTTCTTGTATCTTGAGAGTTATCATGCAATAGGGAGTAATTTTCATAGGTTTAGCTCTTGCTTTCAAGTTAATTGAGAAGTCAAATTCTCATATTAGAGGTTTTTCAAGGAGTTATTTTGGAAAAATATCCTTAAACTCATCCAGTATTGGATATAACTAAAAAGGATCATATGTCTCACTTTGCTCACTAACCTAGATTCACACAGAAAAGAGTTGATATTTTCTTTTGGCTGATCTAACAAGTTGGAGAGTTGAAAAAGGGTTGATATAGATATTTTTCTTAATACTCTATAGTATTACTTTTTCATCATTATTTTTAATAACTTTAACAACTTTTTCTAGAATGTTAACTTTGGATTTTGATTGATGCAATCAATCTATACTCAAAATGATCTCATAAGATGATAAAGGTACTATATGCAAAGGTATTTTTGATTCAAACCTAGGAAAAATTACTTTTACATTAGGTAAGTATTTTCCAACCTTACATTTCTAACCTGATGCAAATTCTACATACAAAGGTTTTTGCATATTTTATGGTACAATAGAAAAAAAATTCAAGAATAAAAGAGGATACAAAACTCTCAGTTGCACCAAAATCAATCAAGATGGAGACTTTTTGGTCAGAGTATTACCTTCAAGGACAATGGTGGAAGCTTGATTATCTATTATTTCCTTATTAGATGTAACTATAGAAATATGATGATCTTTAGCCTTATCATCATTAAACAAAAATCGATTTGGGCACTGGGATTTATAATTGATCTATAATTTTCTGAAGATTATAGCTTATGAGAAAACATCAAATATACATTTCTGATTTTATTACTTTCATTTTCTCAATGTTCTCTATGTTCTTAATATGCATATATTCTGATTAAAATGCACAAACCATATAAAGAACACAATAAGATTTATAGTGGTTCCTCTCAATGTGAGAGTACATCCCCTTTAATAGCTTTCTTCATGATTTTATTATTGATACAAGGATAAAGCTTACAACCATAAGTACTTTGAATCTTGCCTCAATATTCTGTACATTTGCACTTTTAGCTCCCATGATCCTTTGGCTCCTCCAATCATAACCGAATCACCTTCATGCTTATTTCTTCTATTGTACACTATAGCAACGCTAGCTCTCAGCCTAGCATTGGTGCTAGTATTTGTAACAATATTTCCTTTTCTTTTCTATCATCCCATGATCTAGAACTATCTCTTCCATCATGTTTGTGAAAGAATTTGATAACTCCTTTTAGGTCACTCTCTTGAACAACATATCTCTCATTTTACATTTCTTATTCATGTACTAGACTCACATACTATACCTCTCATAAATACAGTATGCTCTCAATAATGCAACTTCTACTATTACATTATTGATCTTCCTAATATATAATAAATAAAATAACATAGAATGAATATGATATTATTCACACTATACTATGGCTATACAACTTGATTAGTATGGTTATGATATTTTCCATCATCTAATCAATATTACAACATGATGATGGAGAAGGTTCTCCCTTCTTATGAAGTTCTCCTCTATATTCAGTAGCATTATGGCCTCTATTAACAACATTAGACTTTGCCAATAGTATAACTAGTAATCCCACCACAAGAATCACCTCACTAGGCAATTTCCATCTCCTATGCTTCTTATATCCACCTATTGGATTGTTTATATGATTTATAAAATCGCTAGGGAGATAAACAGATTCAAAATTGGTGTACCTTCAAGTTCCCAATGATTCTCCAACTTCCATAATACTTTAAAATGACATGAATTGCTTTATCTTCCATCCATACATGTTCTATTTCTTCAACATTGGTGGTAACCTCAATTTTGGCACTGACATCAGTGTTGCCACTGGTAGAGTCGGGTGTCCACTTGAGTGTCAAGTCATCGGGTCCTTCTTTCAAGTTTTATCTAGCATTAACACTAGTCTTTTTGAGAAATAATTGATCCAAGGAATATTTTGTGATATATAGATATGTCAAACTAATCAAATTCAAAATCCTACATCCAAATTCCTTAGAAACACTAGCATGGGCACTACTGGTAGCATTGGTGCTAGCAGTTTTTATAATGTTGTAGAAAACACCTTGGATGGTGATCAAATATTTGATAAAGCTAGGCATGCATATACTTTTTGGAAAGGTATTTTAAAGCACTATCTAATGAAAAAATAACAAACTCAATTGGACATATATATTAAAATTTATATCTTCTTAAATATTATTGATCTATTTTGTGACTATTTTCTAGCCACAACTTTCAACAAACCAATTAGAAAAATGTTCCAAATACCATCTAAGCATGAGATTGTGCCAATTCCTCACTCTAATGATATTTGGTATTCATTTATATGATCCATTTTAGATCACATTTCCCCAATGAGTGTACATTTGGTCCCCAAATGCTTAGGGACTTTGTGAGGAATCAATATCCCCTCTTATAACAACCTTTAATGGTTGATTAATTAAAAGAAGAGAGTATAGATAATAAGGTAGAATCTACAATGCCCTCAGCAACAATGATAACCTTTAAAAATCCCTAAAATACCTCCTCAACCAATTGAACCATGTTTGTAAGTTATTCTCCAAGCTACCAATATTTAGTACGACTTAGATAATGATTAGTGAACCTCCATTTAATCATTCGTATGATACCAACTTTACTTCACTCTTCAAAGTTTCTTAGATCAATTAATAATAAAGGAACTCTTTGTATATTTTCAATACTAACCAATATTGAAAGAAACTACAAATTAAATACAAACAAACTGTTATTCTATTATTTGAACATTCTTACACTTCAAATTTTGATAGTCTTTTGCAATCCCTCTCTTGATCAACAAAATTTGAACTTGGACCTTTTCTTCATAGATTTTTTCCTCATGTCTTGTTTCAAAATAACACTACATAGTCTCAAGGCAATCTCAACCAACTCTAATACCACTTGATCTGTAATTTGTTTGAAGCTTATAGCTAACAAGAAAATATAAAATATATATTTCTGATTTTATTACTTCCATTATTTCAATGCTCTCTATATCCTTAATATACATATATTTTGATTAAAATGCATATCCATATAAAGAACATAATAAGATTTATAGAGGTTCTTCTCAATCTGAGAGTACATCCCCTTTTGGCTTTCTTCCTAATTTTATTATTGATATAAGGATAAAGCTTACAACCACAAGTATTTTGAATGTTACCTTAATATTATGGACATTCACACTTTTAGATCCCATGATACTTTGGCTCCTCCAAGCTTAACCAAATCATCTTCATGCTTATTTCTTTTACTACTACATCAATGCTAACGCTCATCCTAGCATTGGTGTTGGTATTTGTAACAACATTTTCTATTATTTTCTATCATCTTATG
>Ga0068631_100424_pt1 | contig 16592 bp, 12 predicted proteins | sample InSIn5gowninarea_2_FD_77434 | JGI IMG/M metagenome (GOLD analysis project Ga0068631, IMG submission 77434) | Clean room microbial communities from NASA Spacecraft Assembly Facility at Jet Propulsion Laboratory, Pasadena, California, USA -... ...
GAGGCTGAGGAGGACGATGTCAAGCGAGTTCAATCACAGAAGAACGAGAAGGGGTGTACCCATGAAGAATGTACAAATGAAGCGCAAGAACACTCTCATGCCGCCTCATATTCGTCACATCATGCAAGAAGTTTACAGGAGATATCAACACTTTCTATCCCTTTACCGGTACTTACGACTTCGCAATATATGAGATTTGAAGAATTATTACGATCTTTACTATGGGATGCTTCGCTTCCTTCGTTTAATCAAGCCGACATCTCTCACTCATCAAATACTACTACTCCACCAGTCGTCAAAGCACCGAACAACCTAGAAATCATGAGAACTAAAGGTATCTTCTCCGTCGTGAACGACAAACCCGATTCGAATACATATACCAGTATGGGACTGGGACAGGGACAGGAAGAATATACGGAATATATATTACAAGGCGTCAAGGAATTATATGAAATCAAAGCGTTACCCGCTTCTTCTAGTAGGAAGAAAGAAGGCGATAACATCATACTAGGTCACGGACAAGGAAGATTAGTTCTCATTGGCAAGGGACTCTCTGCTGATGTCCGAGATACCTTCCTGGCACTGTTGATGGTGGAGAGGAGAGAATAGGGAACTGGCTATCGCGGTGGATCCCGCATGGGAGGTGGCAGATTTGGCATTGAGACGCATGATCAATGAAGGCATCCAACGAGTCCGAGATCGTAAAACCGGGCGATACATCAGTCAAATACTAGGCGCACGCGTGCCAAGGCGATATTGAGAATCAGCGAGCTGGTCGCATCCGCCTACCGTTGGCACAATGAACAAAGTTCAGCGCGGCAATGCCACAAATGCTGCCTTTGGTCAATGTTCGATCTGCTTGGGGTCTTGTCGAGTGACTCTGGTTCACTTTCAGAGTCTGGACACCTTTCCATCGGCCATGGATGGCATCCGGTGACAGCTTCTAGAAGTCGTAACGGACAGACAAGCCTAGATCAAGCCTTTACAGAGGGTGCATCACATCAAGGTGACGTTTGCACTTTTGATATGTTGTGATGTGATGAGAAGCAAAGTAATTGGCATCGACTTCAATTTTACGAGATATGGTATTCGAGGACATCGAGCCATGGAAGTCAAGAACAGGATTTCCGAATTCGGAGTCAACAACGTACATGAGTAGCATGATTTGCCAAAGTCAGTCGATTCGCCCAACATCCAACATACTACTCGGATAGGACGCGAACATGTGCGAAATGTGTCATTCATTCATTCAGTCAGTGAGTCAGTCAGTCAGTCGAGTGGTTGGATCGGTCGGTCTGCAGTGGTGTTGGGCGGCTCCTACGGTACATCAAAACCTGCTGCGATTTGGTCGGATAGGTGGTCAGACACATTGTTAGATTGGCTCAGACTGCAATGAGATGGAGACGAGACGCTAGTATTGTTAGGTTTGCATACTTGTCATTCGAGGTTGACGGCCCGGGGTGTACTTGCAACTTTACCGGTTCATAGGAGGTCGTTCCCCTGTGCTTCGCTAACCTGGAGGGGTTATCTTAGCTTGACTCTTTTCTTCATTTCAACTAGAGAGTGACTTTAGCATCGAGCATCAGCACCAGTTGTCCCTCGGTACATAGACGTGTCCAACCGTTACTGCATCTGCACCTGCACCACTGCCGAGTCCAGTCGCCACCGGGCACAAGGGTGATCGGCGAACGTGGAGGGCTTGCGAGTAAGATAGAGCGGGCTTTGGCAATTGCAGTTGGACAGGGTTGACCATCTCGATACCGTAGACGAGCACGAGTGGGGCATCGCTATCATCTACTAATCACGAGCTGTAGAGCGCACACACACACTCCACCATCATCGACCACCACCTCGCAGCCACTCATCATCTCTCCCCCCCCATACTCACTCATAATCTCGATCGCTGCTGGTTGAACATCCACTCGAGGCGACTCTGACTCTCGCAAGTCTTGACTTTCCGCTCGACATCTGAAGCTCTCTTCTTCTGTTCCATCGAACAGGTCATACCTCCATCTCATCCCATCCCATCTCCCATCTCCCTTACTCTCCCTCTCTCCCTGCCTCGCTTGCGCCTCCTCTCGCCCTCGAAGCAAGGCGCTCTGGTCTCTCACTCCAGCGTAAACCAGCCTCGCTATATCATACGCTCGCTGCACCACTTCATCGTCCAAGCGTCTTACAATAGAGTGAGTGCAGCTTTTGTCCTGCTTCACTCTACCATCTCTTACTCACCTATACCTCCTCGTCCTTTCTTTATCCTCCTCCACCTTTGACTCGCTCGTTCACTCCAGCTTTGCAGTAGCTTGCAATCTACCAGCCTTTTCCGAGGTGGCTACGACACGGGTCATATAGGAAGAGATTGAACAGTCGCAATTGCATGCCTACGACCATGGCATCCCTCACTCCCCACCAAGAGATTGAAGCAGCAGTCTCGTACCTGCTCTCCCACCTCAAAAGCGTCATCCAGCCATCCTCGTCCTCATCCTCCAATCTGCGCAGTTCACTTACCGACCTCCTAGAACGACGATATGCCTCTCACTGGCATTCATCTGATCCAGAGAAGGGATCAGCTTATCGTGCTCTCACCAGATCAAAAGCCAATCTCGACTCTATCATCGTCAAAGCTATCAAAGAAGCTTCGATCAAGATTACTCTGAAAGAAGTTGCCGATGCTTTGACGGCTTCTATGGGTTGTGATAGATGGACACTATGGATTGATCCGGGATGCGTGTCCATTCGCATGCATGGAAGCGGTACTCACTACTCGTCCGCCATTGACAGCACTTTCTCGCCATCGTCGAACAAGGTGAACATGTCTGGCATCATCGAGATCTGGGGCAAGCTGCCAGTATCAGTGTCTGGTATTCAATCAATCGTTCCTCATCCTCATCCTCAGTCCATCCCATCATCCGAAAGATCCATCAAACGACCCAAGACACCTCTACACAACAAGAGATCAGCCGCGAACCTGCGTCAGCAGCACGAAGCTGCTTCACTAGCCGCTGAATTCGAAGCATTGACATTCAACAGTTCATCCTCCCCAATAAAGCGAAACAAAGCAATTGCAATCGTTCGACCGTCTGCTTCTTCGCCGCTCTCTACACCTGCTCCTTCTTCTATGCTCTCCTCGGCTGCACTGCTCCAAAGGGGACTTGCTGCTGGTAATAACGCCGCTATGGCTGCAGTCGCTACACCACCTAGGCCTTTCCCACCTTTGAGCTTCACAATCCAAGAATCTACTTCTCCTTATGTGCCTTCATTTGCTGGTCAGTCTTCGTTGTCAGCTTGCGTCGCCGCTACAGCTGGCGAGGCTGCTTCATCGTCCGCCTCTTCAGGTAGCGAGACCGCTCGCACAGCATCACCCCTCGAGTCCCTCATCACAGCCTCGGTCGCGCTCGGCACGAATGCAGAGACTATCTCTTCACTCCCTGCTACTGCATCGTCCTCCGATCCATTCGCTCGACCTTCCAGCAGATCAAGCACGACCAGCATCACCTCTGCCACCTCATGCAGTATCTTCTCGCACGCTTCTTCCGAAAGCAGGTCTTCTTCCATTGGATCTTATTCTCCTATTTCGTCTTCTTCTCCTGAGGAATTGGCCGCCGCTGCTTCCAAGATGCCTTTTGGCGCCGCCGCCGCTGCTGCTGCTGCTGGTGGTTCAACCTCGAACAAAGCCTCGCCTGGTGAAATGGATGCTGCTATGAGCTTCACTTTCCCTGCTTCAGGTTCACTTTCACTAGCACCAGCTAGTCTTCCCCTCATCAACGGTAGCACTCCCAACTCCCCCTCGAAACCCCGCAGGCCCCGCCATCATTCTCGAGCTCTTTCAACTTCATCAAATGTCTCGGCTGCGTCGTCCTCCGCCACTTCATCCGGCAATACCGCTTCCGAGCGACCAAACCACACTAGGAAAACATCAAGCAGGGCAGAAGTAAGAGTTGATACTTCGGATAATATAGTTCAAGATTATTCGAATGGAAAGGTTGGTGTGCTTGGTGGTGGTGTTAAGCTTGGTTTGATGGGCGGATCTTCTTCGGGCAATAACAAAAGGGAGAACAAGCATAGACGAACTGCTTCTTCTGCTAGCAATATCGCAACTTTCAATAGCATGTCGTCTGCTGCTGCTGCCACTACTGGAGGAACAGCACCAGTAGCAGAATTCAAGAGACCTCGTAACCCTTCGAGATCTCCTTCGAACGATGCGGACCTATTCAGGATTCAGCAACAACAAGCTCAACAAGCTTATTATACCAATAACTTCCATCAGCACCACCAGCACCAGCACCAACAGCAGCAGCATCAGAGAATGCCAAGCGGCTCTTACTGGAACATGGATCCTTATGCTGCTGCAGCTTCTGTCGTTTATCAGCATTAACTCACTCCACGATATACGAAAACCTTTACGAACTTCGTCATTTCGCCCGAATTTCTTTCGCAACAATCTGTGATCATGAAACCACTACCAACGTTCCCCTTTTCTTCATACCTTCTTGCGAACCATCTATCATGGTCCTCTTTTGATTCCTATCTCTTGGGTTACATTACGGTTTCCTGTTCTCAACATTCGTCTATTCCGGTTCATCAGAATCTGTCCTCATGGGCTTACAAATACTCCCACTATCGACGTCCTTCTTCCGTCGGTTTGGCCTGCACCAACAAATCGCTCTTGTCTATGTTTCACGATCACGCTCCCTGTCCGTCCGTCCGTGTCTGTCCGTTCGTCAATCCATCTGTCTGGTGAAACGATTTTGTCAACAGTATATTTTATCATTATATCTCATACGAATAAACGAAACTCAAGCTCGCCTTTGTGCGTAGTAGCAAACACATCCTCCATGTCGAATAAAATCAAACTATCCTATCCATCCACACCGTTATATGGTGGGGAATCTATCTCAATCTATCTTTATCTTCTGCTTTTCTACTTTCACTCAATTTACCAACACACCTTTTTCCTGCTATCGAACCCTATGATCTTCTCCTGTTAGTCAACTTTGTTACCCATTTACACTTATGATATCTTTCGCTTGTTTCGCTTGTTAACTCAGCAAACCAAAAGACTCTTTTTTTCTCTGCTCTTCTATCTTTGTGCGCTTTTTTATCGTCAATATAAGCTTTTGGGTTACTTTCACTGCTGCCTGTCTCGGTTCTTCTCATCTTATGTGTCTGACTTCAGGGTCGGCGGACGCCCTTTCCCCTTCCCCCTGTACTTGGTAGACAGCAGCGAACGGAGACACGGGCCTATCAAACATGTCCTGAGGATCTGGCTGACTGACCTACATGTTAGTACCAGTGTTGATGACTGTCGTTGTGCAACAGTAGGTCTGTCAGCCGTCCAGTTCCAGATTTGCCACCACCGCGATCGTCAAGGACGCGTGTGATATCGGTTCCAACTGCTGTTCTTCTCGTTTCTTTAACCAACAACGACATATTTGAAGACTATGACGGTATCATCAAGTACTCGACCATCGTTCATAAATGAGCAACTTCTATCAAGACCCCTGCCGGCCCTGATACCACCTAAGCTGTCACCTACTCAAAATCCACCTTATTCTGAAGCCGTACGAAACAAGATCGCGGAGTTGAGATGCCATCCATTACTGGAATCTGCTGTTCGTCAGGAATCTTTCGGGGTCAATTCATGTCTGACGAGGCTGATGGATTGCTGCACCATTGACCGATGTCTGGATTCCGACATGTTGACGGCATCGGGACACGTGATATGTACAGCTACACCTACTGAACGATGACCTGTTCTCGGCACATTTCCTTCTCAGGAAGATGCAAGAAGATGAGTGGGGTAGGTACTAGCTGGTCTTTCCGGTCATCCAGAATGAGGGTACTAATAAGAAAGATCTTGGCTACTTGCAGGCAAGTGGCTACACGCGTGCCTACATGCAGCAGGTATGTCTCGTCACACCCATTGTCTAGCGCACATGCAAGTCACTGAACGCCTACTCTACTCGTATAGAGGGCGACCTCGAAAAGAACGCCAAGCTATGGTATCAGCAAGTCGAGCCGTCGGTTCTATCCGTCTACTGGGGCACTTCTGATCCCGTAGCAAAGGCATCGGATTTCCTTGACCGAGTTCAAGAGCATCTTCGCAACAGAGCAAGCAATTCAGATGATACAGAAGGCAAAGACCTTCGAGAGGTGAGATGGAAAGAACTAGTTGCTATACTTGATGAGCTGGAGAAGAAGTTCGGCTGGAAGGAAACAGATGGGCTGCAATACTATACCGAAGACAAAGATCCGAGCCACAAGAGTAACGTCTTAGGGTGAGCCACGAACGACTCGCAATGAAGCCGATTCCACGACTGAAAATACTGATATGCTACTTTCCAATATCCTACAGTGAAGGGTGGAGACCAGACGCTCGCTTTGCCAGCAACCTGCCCAAGAAGTGAGATACTAAAGTGAAAGTATATCTGTAGCCTTTTAGTAACAATCTCAGCATACATATCATACCTGTACCATTCTGCTTTCATCAACCACCTGCAATCCGATCATCTTCCTTGCTTCCAGCCTAGACTTTCGTTGCCATCGGTTGCGGGTCCGCTTTACCACGAAGTCATCGCAGCATCACCATGAGCGCATCAAGACTAACAGCTTCAATGCTGCGTATGGCACCTACGATGCGCAGCTCGCCTGCTGTGAGAGTGTCTCAGCGCGCTCTGCCGTGTACATGTCAGGCAGCAACAGCTACAGTTCTGGCACGAAGGCTGCAATCGACAACAACGGCTAGCAACTCGAGCACAGCAGCCAGCACCAGTACCGATGGCTTGAGTCAAGACAGACCTGCAGCGACTAGATCTGCGCCTCTGTCGGAGTCTGCGAGAATCGCACAGGAGAGCTTCAGAAGGCAGCAGAGCCGAGCGAGACCTCTACCTGTGATCAAGGTGAGTTCACGATGGCTAGCTGGCCTTCCGCACGCCCTGTCAGTATGTATGAAGCTGATCATAACGCAATACAAACAGGATCAAAAGAAGTTATATCTGGGCGTCGCAGTATTCGCTATCACCGCTTGGTCTTTCTTCGTTCTCTGGGCAATGAGCGCAGAGAAGGCTGCCTCATCAGGTGTGTACCTTCCAGACTCAATACACGATCGCCCACACTGACTTATCCTTGTCACTTGATCGCATTAAAGTTGTCCGGACGTTGTTGTTCAATCTTAGAGCGTCGAGTATCGTCAAAGATGCTCTCGGTGAAGGAGTCCGCCCAAAGCCATTCTTTCTAGGAAGCGAGCCATGGGTGCATGGAAAGGTGAGGCTTCTCGAATCTACTTCAATGTGGTGTGGTGTGATGCTGACTGTCACGGCGTGCTCGTTGGCAGGTGAACACGATCCAAGGTATCGTTGACATCCATTTTAGGGTAGAATCAGATTCAGGACGTACGTGCAGTCGTTTTACTCTCTTTATGCTAGCCTATGCTAACGCACTATGTCGTACAGGTGAGGGAACATTATACTTCAAGAGCGAGCGCCGCACGAAACATGGTCGCTTCGAAACTACAGACTTTAAGCTGGTTGTTGACGGCAACCCAGCACAAGTGGTTGATCTCAAGAACGCGGACTTGCTGGGCCTGAATCATGTTTAGTTGCAACGCGGAATGTCACTTCACTCTTAGCGCCTTCTGGTACTCAAGTTGGATTGCGATCCAGTAATTTAGATTCCGCTCGCGCTGCTTACGCCTAAAACAAAGTCTCACAACCTTCGACAGCGCTATACCCAACAAGCTAATACTCAATCAAGCATTTTAAGAGGGGTCCAATATACATATTAAAGCTGAGTTCCGCTCCCTTCCCAAACAGCTAAAGGCCTATTTTTTAAGCCACTATGAGGCCCGTTCCCCCACCACTAAAGCTGCAGCTAAAGAGCTACTATCATATATAAGTGAAGCTTGACTCGTCGTTAAACCTTCACAACGCAAATTTCCAGACTGTGTCTTCGAGTTCCTCGATGTTTATAATAATGTTTCTGTCTCTGAGACCTTCTAGACCTTGCCGGAGTCGTTCGATATTGGCCGAGAGCACCTGCCTAACACTCCCGTTCTGAGACCATATCCCGTCGACGGTAATGCTGGGCAGAAATTGCAGTTCCGGCATGAAAGTTGGATCTCCGAAGGCTGCACAAATCCCGATAACATGCTGTAAGCATCTGCTGCATTCGGGCAATCTGATGACCAAGCTCCTCAAATGCAGCATTCGATGGCCGGGTAGAGAGAAGATGGCAGATTTTGACCCGGCAGTATATTTACATTCGCGATCGGAAGCGACACATTGCAGTTCCAGAGAAGTCAAGCTGGGGGTGAGGAAGATGCGTGGTTCGACGACCATTGACCTGTATTCTTCGTCCATAACAGGCGACACGTTCTTTGGGTCGCCTATCTGTCGTAAGGGTAGATCAACCCGGGCCAATGGTATGCAGATACCCATATCCGGCCAGCCCGACAGAATCAAATGCTTCAATTTAGGAAACATAGGGACGTAGTTTATGCAGCAGTGATCCCATCGGGGCACTTGCCAGACGATCTCTTCAATCTTGAAGGGTATGACGTCGTGCTGCTCAGTGGACGGATCTTCGGAAATTATAACATTGGTGAGCGCCAAGCTTCGAACTCTGGAGGTGGAATGGTGAAGGTATGTTGGTCGATGGATGTACAGCCGGGGCATCTCCCCCGACAAAGCATGTAGATGGAGCTCTGGGACACGTGTGCACACAGCCTGCCATGCTTCCTGCTTTCTTGCGTTCGACATGAGATGCAAGAACTCGAATGGCACAGACAGTGCTCGAAGGTGGTTGCTACCGACCAGGTGCTGTACGATTGACAGGACATAGCCTGCGGTCGGCTTAAATAGGGGATGCTGGTCCTTTTGAGAGACTGGTTCCACGAGATCAGGTCCAATCCAGAGGCACTTGCATTTATAGGTTGTCCCGTTCTCTGCGATACTTTGCCAGAGTAGCGCAGCATCGTCTATGTCGGCCAAATAAATGCTTCTCCACATATGGGACACCACATGTCGCCATCGCTTGCAGACCAGGGAGGCCCTAGCCAGCAGAGCGTTTCCTGTGCGGATGTCCTGAACGCTTGCATTGTCCTCTCTCAACCACCATGGGCTCGTGTTCTTTACACTCGTCTCCACATGTTCGAGTGCAGTGGTCAGGATGTTGGCAACGACTTCACCGGGAAGTGTGTGGTGTTCGCCAACGAGCTCTTTAGGACGCTTCCGGTCTGTTGCCATCCTTGTAGCCGTCCAAGGAGTCTTTGATGTTGCTACAGCACAGACCAAGTCAATGTGCATCGCCTTGTCTGCGCTTCCACGCAGAGCGTCTCGACGAGACCGTGGACAGGAGTCTTGATCGCTTGAGCTCGAAGAACAAAGGGTATGTATTGCTGGAATGGATGCCTCTGGTCATCGCGACTGAGGCAGTTCCCGATGCATGCTTGTGTTGCCATGTCATTCTGTACTCACACACCATCACCGCGGGACAAGTGTCGAAGTTTATGGAAGTTTATGTGGGTAATTCTATGTTGAAGAGCTCGGGTTGCTGGCTATTCAGCTGTTTTTTGGATTAAGAGTCTGTATTCAGTACTTTTGGGGTTGTAAAGTCTGTATCCGAATTACTCTTCTCACCGCAGGACAAGTGTCGAAGTTTATGTGGGTACTTCTATGTTGAAGAGCTCGAGTTGCTGGCTATTCAGCTTTTCTGGTTATTGGTCTGTGTTCAGTACTTTTCGGATTATACAGTCTGTATTGTTAGACGAAGCTCGCCGAAAGAGGCATCATAGGAACGAACGACCATGTAAGCGTTTCACGTTTACTAGGCCGCGTGGCTCTTCGGTGGAGGCGTGCACGCGGGCTTGCGCAAGGGGGCCCCTGGGGAAGCGAGCTTTGGATGTGTGCTATCGAGTTTTCACATTTGATCCACGTCAAATGTGGAGCTTGTCTGGCATTCAGGCCATTGGGAAGTGGTACCCCCCATTGAATAAGTGCACGTATTCGATGGGAGACGGTGAGTCCATGCTCGGGGAAGTTAGATAGAGTAATTCATCGAACGTCCGGCAGTTCGGTGAACTTGCGAGCGGTAATTTTTCCTCCTCTGGAGGACGGTGGATCAAGGCCAGCAGCAGTCGGCCATTTCCGGTAGAGAGGTTTTGTGTCGTTCTGCTTTTTGCTATTACGCCTTCTGGCTTTGGGTCAAGTCAACGAGGAAGAAGGGGAGTCGTTGGGTCGTGGAGACCGCGCCGCACCGCAACCGAACCGACCGATCGATCGATCACGTCCGTTCTGCCCGCTGGTTGCGGAACCTGGTAAGCGAGAAGGCCATGTAGAAGAAGCCGCTCAGCCCCAGTTGCACAAACGTCCCGTCACCGACATCCTGCGGTCTACCGTATTCAATTGCAGGCAATTTTGAGCCTAATGGGACACCTGAGCTCTGAGATTCCCTCCGCTCGATACATGTACAACCATCTTCACCGGCAGAGGGCGACTAGCGATACAGTGGTACAGCGTTCTTCCATGCACAATGTGCTTTACTTCTTCTTTAGCTTGGGCCGCCATGTTCTTGTGTCTCAAGTAGTATGACGACGGGGTATCTTGAAAGCTGGTGCAGGCTGCTTGGCGTCCTCGCAGACCCGCTCGCATGCAGAACGATTTAACGTGCGATATTGATTGGCCCGACTAAAATGTAGGGCTGATTACTGGACATCCCGCACAACTGAAGGAGCGAAAGCTGGAGCACCGGAATCTTCACCTCTTGTCATTCTCTCGAGCTTGTTAATGATGGCAGGAGGGAAAGCTCGAGCTTTAGCTTTCTCCAGTAATTGCTGAGCTCGTTCGGTTTCACCGACTGTCATCTCGGCTTTAATCATAGCTTCGTATGTAGATGGCTCGCGGTAGATAACTTCGGATGATTCGCTAGACATCGATGAGGATGAAGATGCCTTCTGCTTATCGGCGGAATGGTTGCCAGCTGCTGCTACACCAGATGGAGGATCGGACAGCGCATCGAAAGCTTCACGGGCTTGCTCGATCTTGCCACTGACGGAGTACGCACGAATGATGACATTTGAGATATCTGAGGATGTACAGCATAAATTAGTCATCGAACCACTTCTGCAGTAAGTACTGAGCAAAAGAAACATACAGGCTGTAGGTCTAACGAATTGGCCCTTCATCCTGTTGAGGTACTTTTCCAACAAGTCAATCCTCTCCATGGCGACGAAAGCGTTGAACAATGCTTCATAGCAGATAACATCTGGCATGGCAATCTTCGACTGGCTAGAAGCAGGGTGGCCGGCGATGGAATCGAAGATCTCAAGGGTTCTTCTTAGGTCCTTCTGTACTGTGCCGTATGCATGGATCAAGCTTGCCCAGTGACTGCCAGTGACGGTGACAGACTTATCCTGCAACAGGCGGGCGAAGACGTCCTTGACGGAGTCCAAGTCGACTGTAAGACCCCATATACAATCAGCCATGTTGCTACCGCTGCTAGATTCGCAAAGTATGACTCACCAGGTTCAAGAGATCCATAAGCATCCAGGAGTAGTTTATAGGTATGGCCAGTAGGAGCGACACCAGCACGAAGCATAGCATCAAAGTATGAAAGAGCCTTTTCACGGTCTGGCTTGGTGGCAATGAAGAATTGCATCATGGTGTTGTAAGGTGGCACGCGAGGCTTGAATCCTGGAGCGCTAACCATCTCGTTAAATAGGAAGGTAGCGGCCCGCTCGTCGCCAGTTCGGCAGCACGCTAAAAGGATAAATGAAGAGGATCAGCACTAACCCGCATTTGACTGGCAAAGATGACAAGGATTGTGGGTTGAACCTACCAGCAATAACGGAACCATAAGAGACAGCACTGGGATTGATACCGATAGCCTTCATCTGTTCGAAATATGAGAGGGCGAGTTGTGTTCTTCTAGCTTTAGAGAGTTTGCTGATGAGAATATTGAACAGGTACAAGTTAGGAACTACACCGAATCTTCTAGCTTCTTCGAACAATTCAAGGGCAACGGTAGCATCATCCGTAGTATCCTTGGCGCTTGTGATCATGGCGGCATAGGCATCAGCGGAAGGTGCCGCTCCAGCCGCTAGCAATTTATCCCTGTGCTGAGCAGCTTCTTCCAATCGACTGGTCTTAGCTTTTGCAACAAGCATCCGATCTTCCATGTATGCCCAAGCAGCGATTTTATCTTCGTCGCTTTGGAGACCCTGAATACCAGCGGCTGTCATCTTTTCAACACCTTCAAGTACCTCTGTGTCTCCTTTCAAGCCGACTTCAAGAGCCAAACGAGCAAGTGTCTCAGGATGACAGTGTCTGTTGTTCTTGCGAGCTTCCGCTTTGACGATACCGTAGATCTCTGTGGGGTCGCGACGCTGTCGGAGCATCTCATCCACATTATGCGAGAGTGCATAGTCCGGTTGTGTGACATCGCCGTCCGTCATTGAGCGGGCTAGGACATGCTGTGGTGGCTTGATGGGTAGCGTGCGAGATCGGAGGGCGGGATCAGAGAAGATAGAACCAAGGTCCGAAGTCGCTCCCGAGCTGCTATTGATACCAGAAGATCGAGGTGAACCAGCAGACGTAGCAGAGCCAGCAGTAAGAGGCGAGCCAGGTTCAGAAGCCGAGAGGGAGGAAACAAGTTCTTGTACATGTTGACCGAGTTGAGGCAGTAGAGGAGTTTTATCAGCAGCTTCTTGAATCGCCTGAACATCGGCAGTAGTACCAAGTATAGCATTGAATGTTTCACCGATCTTAGGGGGGCTAGGTAGATCTTCCGGAGTAGGGGTCGCATGTATCCTATCTGCCCAGCGGAAGGCAGATTCCAAATCACCAGATTGAGCGAAACCTTTGACCAGTTTAAGTAGAGTAGTATCGACAGGCTCAGCACCCGTGAATTTCTTCGACATCATGCGCTCGAGCACTTCAAGCGCTTTAACGCCATCGTTGAGAATCAGGTAACCGTAGATAGCAGAGTTCCAGACGTCCACAGCAGTAGCTGCGCTTGCTGCAGTCGCTCCTCCGTCATTCTCCGCAATATCCGCACTTAGCGAGTCCTTGTTGAGAAGTTGAGCAGCCGTCTTACGTCCTGCGGTGGCTCCTCTTGACACTATATCGCTTCCACCTTTAACGAAAGTCTCGAAGACCGTATACATTCCTTTCGAATCACCAGCTCGAGCGTATGTAGCGATCAGATCTCTGAAAGTTTCGTATGTAGCTCTTGTAGCTTCAATTCTTGGATTACCTTCAAGCGCACCAAAAGCGAGTAGAGCATGATCTACATCTCCCCGTACGGCAGCACAAGACAGGAAATCATTCAAGTTTGCTGAATGAAGTTCTTTAAGTTCCGATCCGAGTGAAGTGATGATGTTCCTGGCTGATTCGTAATTTTCATCTGATGCTTGCTTGAGAGCCGACAGAGCCGATTCGTTAAACATAGCAGCGTCCGCTTCTTGTTCCGATGTTGTCGTCGATGATGTTGCATTTGCTCCTTTCGCCCAGTATTGACCAGCAGGTGCTAATCGTTGAGCGTTACTAAGGAGAGTCTGTTTCTGAAGTAGCTCATATCGCTGCATCGACCTAGCGCAATAAGCTTGCATGACATAACCTTGAGTAACAGCATGCGGCGAACCCAAATCATGCTCGAAGAAGTCATTATAAAATTCAAATAGTTCTTCATAGACATCCGCGTGGTATCTTAATCTGCTCAGAGCTCGAATAATAGTGCTGTGTTTGGCTTGATTCCATTCTGATGGATTGCTGCGATACGAACGAATTAAACTTCTCAATCGAGAAACTTCTTGCATTCGTTGCATTTGTCCAATTAATCGAATGAAATCTTTATCTTCATTGCTGAATCCTTCTGGTGAGAGTCCCTCCGGTAGGGACGATGTCAAAGACGCATCTTCAGATTGGGAAGCCTCGACGGTAGCAGCTGGCGCGGAGTCTTGGTGCTCTTGAACTTGTCCTTCTTCAGCAGCAGGCAATCCAGGAGAAACAGTCTTCTGGGCTGGCTCAGAGAGCGTTGAAGCGGCATTAACGATATCTTCATGGTTGGGAATGGTCGAAGGCTGCTGAACGGCAGAAGTCGAGTTCCGTCGAATGTATTGGCGCGAAGGGTGTTGAGTAGGTAAAGATCTGGTAGGAAGGCGAGGTGAAGAAGGAGCTGTCTTGGGTAATTCGGTAATGGAAGCTGTAGGTATTGACAGGTATTGATCTTCCGCAGTAAAGGATGTGGTCTTGGTGGATACCCCACGTGCATGTTGATAATGACCTTTCTCACCCTGCGGTGTGATTAAGCGTTCATGTGAGGGTCTCTTCGCTTGTGAGAAAGCATGTCGGTATCGAGCTTGCAGTTGGGCTTGATTGAAAGAATACGGCGAGGAGCGTGGTAAATTCGATGTCGAGTCTGCTTCACTTGTCTCTAGAGGTAGACCACTCGTCAAGCCAGGATTGGATAGAGAAGAACTACGCTGTCGACCTGCGAAATGACGTCCTGTACGATAGCGCAATGAACGATTCGCTTGCCGTAACGCTTGTGAAGTAGTCTCTTCTTCTTCATCTAGGAGATTCTTCTGGAATGAGGGACCGTCGTTGCCCGAGCTCGCATTGGCGGCGGGCGTTGTGGTGCGGTTAAAGTACTGGTATCATGTCGGGAGAGGTATATGTAGCACATAATAGCATAGTGTCCATACGCAATACGGATTTACAGAAACAAGGTCTCGATCATCAGCCAAAATTTCCCTTGGATATGCGAAGGCAAGGAAAGACAAGGCCTCACATAATGGCCATAAGATCTACCAGCATGATACTTGGCTCCACCGGCTCCACCAGCCGAGGTCGAAGCACCTCCTAAGCTCGACGAGGAAGAGGTTGAGGGGCCGGCAGCCTGAGAAGCGGCCTGATTGAAGTTCTGGCCTGCATTTTGACCGAGATTCAAGTTAAGGGCAGAACGTATGTGGGAGTGCAGATGCTGGAGCTTGAAAGGCGAGAATGAGTGAGCTGCCTTGTGCAGCATCTTGACGGATCCACTCGCTGCTCAGCAGCTTCTCTCTTGACGTGTAGAAGCAATGCAGTGCAATGCAGGCCCTGTAATCTATGCTGGCAGACGGTGATCGTAGATCAGGAAGAGCAAGCAAGAGTGGCAGACGAGCTTCCAGATGATGATGAAACTCAAGTCAGCTTCTTGGAGTATTGATGTGATGCGGTAATAGATATAGTTGTGCTCCATCCAAGGCAGTCTTTGCACATCTCATCTCCCTCGACTCGTCCATCCAGATCTGACTGCTCTTTCACCCGTCAAATTATCGCCGGCTGAATTCGGGCACTCGGAAGTCTGACAGGAACGATGAGCAAGCGGTGCGGCAGGCGTAGGTAGAATATATATATCAACAACGAGTCAGGCGACTTTGACTGTGACACTGATCTTGAGATCTGATATCATCTAAACCCCGTCATTCGGACTAACCCGCGTGCGAGCAGTGACGATGCTATCATATCCATAGCCAACTTGCATGCCGTACTGTTCGCAGTTTGCCACATCACCATCAGCCAGCTTCCGTGGTCTGGTATCATATCATATCATATCGGCACCAACGTTCACAGCGACACAAATTCAGGCAGATTCAAGAGCAGTCTGAAAAGCACGTCCTTCCTCATACCACTGATAATAACAAGGCATACTGTCAAAGGCCGAAAGTCAGTTAAAGCAGTGCAGCCGGGCTACGGCTCCACCATCCAGGAGATCCACCTCGCATAGGGAAAATTGACATATTAATTGCTGCTAACTGCATTGCATTTCATTACAATGCAATTTAGGAGTCCTCGCGCTTCGCTCAGAAGGCCAAATCGAGTCACAGGGCTTGAGACAAGTTCCATGGCTAGGCTAGGCTAGGCTAGGCTAGATTATCATATGCAGATACAAGAGATAGGAACGAAAAGGTACGAATGAGACGAAAAGTCATGTTTGTAGAGGTGAAGTTGACTTGACCGAGACCGTCATGGGGGTGTAAAGGGCGGGTGGGGAAAGGAATCAAGCTTTCTCCATCCAGTGTTGAAGACGACACGTCACTTGCATGTGTGCAAAACACGCCGCATGAAGCATGTACGAATGGGTGTTTGGATTGTCGGTAATAACGGTGTTGACGGTCGTAACGGGGTTTGAGTAATCAGGGACTTTGGTGGAGGGTGAGTACGGCTAATTTGGATATGTCGTCGTTCCTTTGCGGCTCTACGCGTAATCGTCGTCGAGAGGGGGAAGCCATGAAACGTTCAAAAAGGAGAATAGAGCGACTCGCTTGACCAAGAATTGACGAGTGCGATGTCTAGTACCGATCCGCTTGTAGATGCACAACAAGCACACTCAGATTGTCCGTCGAGAAGTTCTGTATCCGCATTAACGGTAATAATACTATCGTAAGCCATTGTACTTCTCTCCAAAAAAGATAACGCAGAAATCGTAAGACACCAGCACTCACGTTCAATGCATGTTCCGTAAGGATCTCGCTTGCTTTTTGAGGGTCCTTTGTTTCGCGAATGAGGTCTACGGCTGTCTGATCTTCGCATACGTCCCAGAGCTGTCACGAACCGTCC
>Ga0068631_100425_pt1 | contig 16591 bp, 14 predicted proteins | sample InSIn5gowninarea_2_FD_77434 | JGI IMG/M metagenome (GOLD analysis project Ga0068631, IMG submission 77434) | Clean room microbial communities from NASA Spacecraft Assembly Facility at Jet Propulsion Laboratory, Pasadena, California, USA -... ...
CAGAGATGTTCAAAGGTTTTCTATCACGCAAGGTTGAATTCTGAACAAGTCAAATGTCGAGCGAGGATGATGTATGTCTCCTTTGCCGAGAATGAGTGAAGCCACGATTGACGCACAGCTGCTCAAACGTGCGAAACGTCCTTATGGAGGGTGGTGGTCGACTGTACTAAGAGCGTCTTTCCATCAACGCGCATTCGTGTTCTACAGACCGAAAAGCAGCGGTTGACGGACAATAGGACCATCCAACTGCTCCTGATCCAAGGTTAAAGCCAACGCCTTGCGTCGCAAGGCGTATTTCGACACAAGGCGTATTTGGTGAAAGTAGGCAACATCTTGATTCGGGAGCAGCCGCAGCCGCGGGCTTGCAACAACAAAGCCGACAGTTTTCAGTGGTAGCCTGGGTTATGGAGAAAGGGCATGGATCGTCATGGCAGCGTGGTGCCAAATCGTCGGGAAGGGTGTAGGAAGTTCCGCAGGATGTTCTGTCGCAGGGTGACGCAGAGCTGAATTCAACCTTGCGTGATAGAAAACCTTTGAACATCTCTGCACAACATTTGTAAACTTCGATCTTTGCAATCCGTAACACACACATCGTCAGCTGATTGTGTGCTCCCGAAAGTTGGAATTTGAAAACCAACGATGTCAGACCACGACAATCACAGCTCTTCGTCTACTAATGGGTTCAATAATGCCCCAGGTGGACGGCAGAACTTGCATCAGCAAAACTACCAAGATCCGAGAGTTTCTCAGCCCGATTCACAATTTTTCAATCTCAAATCTTCTCAAGTCGATGGCGCTTCACAGGCGTCTTCTAGCTTCACGTCGAGAACGAGCGACAATGGAGCGTCACCGTATTACCTTCCAGTACGCCAGCCTATAAACGAAGCCGTCAGCTCAGCTGTGCACACGACTTATGATAACGTCTCTCCCGACTTTATACGGCTCATCACTCAAACTGTTATTCAACAGCCGCGGAAACATCAACCCTCCAGAGTTGGTGCCCATCCTGTTCAGCCTCCCACGAATCATCAACTCGATCAGCCAGATACAGCCACGTCTTTCCGTGAATCGCCAACCATTGATCGCCAACCAGTATATACCCCACCAGAGCTTCATCCTGGGGAGGATTTGATCCAGGACGTCAGAGCACAGCCGACTATGCCGGCTCTACCTCAAATCAATATGCCCGTGTGTGAGAAATCGAACAAACGAGATGTATCCCCTTCCAAACGCGCGGGCTCCGACAGCAATCCGAGCAGTGACTCGGAGTTAAAGCCACCACGACCTGAGCCACTGCGGAGGGTGTCGACTGACGGCGATGCTACCGTACTAGAGAAAATATGGGGCAAGCTCTTTGATGAACAGGGGCATAGCACAGCACGGCTTTCTCAGTTCTTGCGAGGTATTGCTGTGCATCTCATCGAGGACTACGAGCCAAAGTATAGCCTTGTGGTCACTCCGGATAAGATGCAACAGTATTACGCGGATACCGAGCTGACAGAGCACACGGAGCTTTATCCTTGGGAACATATCTTTGATGATTCTACATCATCGATCTCGCGTCTGTTTCGCGAACCAGACATCAAAGTCCAACATCACCTTGTGCAGGAGAGTCTCGATGCTCGGCCAGAGATTCCAGGGCTAACGTCACATGGGTTTGCTACATGGGTGACGTTAATGTTGAAAGCTCATCCAGACCACGAATTTGAGAGATTAACCAAGACGTTGAAACTGATGCCGATCGATAATCCTGACAACAAGCGAGAACGCTTTCCCAAAGAACTTTCACGGAGGCAGTTTCCTGCTTCCGGGAGCCAAGGGATCAGTACCAGGCTTGTCGAGTTGATGACCGTTCACTGCAAGGTTCACCTCAAGAGTCGGAACAACAATACAATCGATACAGAGTCCAACCCTGATCCGTTCAGCTCAAGAAGTGCACCACCCCGGCCTACGGTAGAGGATACAGCAGACGAACGCCAAGGCGATTACCCAGCACCTGTACAACCAACCTCAACCCGGTCTTCAATGTCGACGACGGGACAAATAGAACCGGAGGTTCGAGGAACAGAATCACAAAGAGCTCCATCCAAGGCACCATCGGAAATATCTATCGAAGAGGATAGCTCAGATGTGCCTACTCCTCAACCTCGACCAATAGAAAGAGAAAGACAACCATATGTTGCTCAACCTGGTCAAGGGAAAATTCATGGTATCTACACCTCCAGTGATGACAAGCCAGCCTGCACCCTCACTCCGACAGATGACATGCACAAAAGACGCACCAAGAATATCTCTGGCCGACCACGACCTTGGATACCACCCCCAATCGCAATCCATCAGCAAAGTGACGCGACGTCGGTACAGGCAGATGGTGTGGATTTGTCGAGGTGCTACACCGTTCCGGGGACTTCCGACAGCAATTCAAGGCCAAGAGCACAAAGGAACAGCTCGTATGACGATGATGGTGCTTTGTCCCGTCGCCGGCGCGGCAACAACGTATACACTAACGAGAATGGTCAGCGCTACAACGCAAAGCGTTCCCCAACCTTCCACAAAACCACAGACTACCCCCGTGGCTCGGCCGCTGATATAAGCAGTTATACCATGCTGCCGCCGCCTTCACTGTCCACCTCCAGTGCTGCATACACTCTGTCGCGACAGGATGCTCGACACCGGGATCATCCAGAAGGCGAACTCTGCAAGCCGCGCTACAGGCACAGCAAACGTGGGGCCAAATCTTAAGTCGCCGGGAATGACGGGACCTACGCCCATAAATGGAGCTGGGCCGTATCAATACCCTCCAACATCATATCGCGACGGATCGAGAGAGGAAGATATCAGATGACCGCTTAATTGCGAAGCACGGCGCAGAGCGAATGCTAGGAAGAACAACAAGTGGTGCAAATTGCCATGATATATGATATGGTGGATTTGCCTTGGCAATTTGGACTCGAATTGAGCGTTTTATGGAACAACCTACCTAGATTGTTATACTATAGTACAGCTTAGTGTGGAAATTAATCATCCATGCGAGTAAGCACTTCAGTAGGCCATAATTGGACAAGCCTTTCTGTGGAAAGCTGCATGCATTGCCATGTTCGACAGACAGGCAGAATGCACCTGTACGATTCCAAATAGCGACTCTGTGGAATCAAATCACTGGAATCGTCCAGGCCATATTTGGGTGCCTTGGGTAGTATTCATACTCAACGTAATTGCCATTGAATGGACACGGACCAACCAGGTCACCACTTTCACCCTGAATCCTTGGTTACAGCGCTGTAGATCTTAATAAGCGCTCCTAAATTCGCCAGATGGTTTTGCACTGTTTGCACCCGGCTATCCCATCAGTGTTAGCATCCATCGAGATCATTACTGACTGAACCCCGCTGCGAACCCGCATGCACCAGTTATTGCGTGTCGTTTACCCGCCACTTGAAATCCTGATGGCTTTCCACACACAAAGTCCAAATCTAGTTGGATTTCATTTCGATATAGAAACCTCTTTGACCAATTTCAGTCATGCCACGACGTTGGATCATTGAATCTAGGTATGGTAACTCAGCATCTACTCCACATCCGCGGTAATGGTGACATCCCACAGGGAAGATCATAGGGACCAGAAGCCGAAATTTCGTTCAAGAGATTGAGAGAATCAGCAAAATCTGCTAACCAAGCATGACGTGAATATGAAGGTGATCACGTGAGAGCCATGTCAACTGAGTAGAGTCTCTAGCCTCACATGTCCGCTGTCCGTGTGAGATCTGGCAATAGCCGCGACACTTGCCTACAGGCTATCATACGGGTCAATCGGTCAATCTATACTATGAAGACAACAGACGTCCCGCGGCCGTGGCAAGGACCTCATGAAAGCGACGAGCCACAGGTAATTCCCTACGGCAGAGAGGTGAAGAGAGCTGAAGGCATCAGACCAATATGGGATGAGTACGTGATTATCCCGGAAGATAGGGCGACATACAACGGCATCGACCAGTTTGGGATGATGGCGCGCAATCGAGACATAGGGCCAACCTCGAAAGGACGTGGCTAATGGACAGAAAATGGGCGGAGGGAGCTTATGTGGCAAGCAAGGATTGAAAGCATTCAACACTTGAATCCATACAGTTCTATTCGAATGGACACGTCTTACTGACGGTCCTTTCCTCTCCTAGCAGCTTCGCTACCCGTGGTTACCAATGCAAGCTTTTATACATTGAATCAAGAACACAACTCCATCACAACTCCATCACATCATTGTAGCTTCCCCTCCCTAAACATGGCAACTTTTACATCCTAGTCCTACATTTATTTACCGACTGTTTCACCCCTTCCAGTAAGCTGTGTATTTCTTCACAACCTTTACCATGTTCTGCAAACCACTCTGAACCCATTCTTAACCACTTCCTGCCCATCAACACCTCCAACGCCCCTCACATTACTCCTATGTCTCCTCAATTCGAGCACCCCCACCGACTCGGCATTCACATCGCAAACGTCGTGTCCACTTTCGTAGTAACTGTCCCGAACCCGAAGACGATTAACTCCGTACCATCGGTGATAGAACCGTTGCTACTCATAACCTAGCTGTGGAAAAGCATGCTTGCGTCATGTATCCCGAAATCGAGACATGGGGAGTAGGTGATTATCATAATGCAGCTCGCACTGTTTGTCAGAAGTGCTATCACCGTTGTTGCTTGCCTGTGTGTTCGCCGGCAGAGGCACTGAGGTAGGCGGTTATCTTGTCAACACTGTCAGCCGGAAGCGATCGTAGCTGTTTCTACATGCTGAGGGTTCGGATGCGGCTGGTGTTTCAACCAATAGTACGTCGATTGGTCAGATAGACTTTGTGGTCGTAGTGGTTGCCGGCTCAACTATTTTCCTTCTCAGACGAATTCTCAAGCTCTTCTGTCTACTGTTTCATCCTTGGGTTCGACCGCAAAAGGCTCGATCTGCTTCTGCGGGGAGAATTGCTGACCGTGGCTTGTTCGGTAGTGGTCGTTTGCGGAGTCCTGACCGTTTGTGGCAAGTTTAGGGCTTTGAACCTTTGAGACAGTATCAGTGTTCGTAGTCCTTACGGAAGTCTAATGACGACGTGGTAGCACAAAGAACAGTGTTTTAAGCAGGTGCGTGGCCTAAGGTACGGTGATGCAGTGCTGAAACGTTGCCTGAGCACTCGCTTTTCGTGCTAGGTATTAGTAATACAAGATACGAGCTATGAAGGGAGAATGTAGCCGGAGCATAGAAACACAGCTTCAATGCTCTGGAAGATGGAAAGAGGCGGAGGCGGAGGCGGAGAAGCCGGTCAAGTTGAAACCAATCAGCTTTCGAACAATCATATTCACTTTATAGCATCTACCAATTTGTTTTAACCGCTGCATGAGTCTCTGCTTCTCACGCGTGTTGCGTATCTTCTCGGCTGAATGAATAGGAACGTAGGTTCGATTGCAGCAAGTGTGTCAGCTGCTCCATCTCGAACTCGGTATGCTGGTAAGCGGTACCATCCTGGTTACTCGTACTGATGGAAGTTATTAGCTATGCAGCTTTGACTCCTCCAGATTACGAAGAGAAACCATATACGACCATCATCGTCAGAACACAGATTTGGTAGCACAATGTCTGGTTTGTATTCCGTTGACGTGACTAAAACAATCTTCGAACTGTTGCTGCTTGCAACTTGTGACTCTTTTTTCTGGGACTATAGATTATCCCATCCTAAGAAGCCACCCCTACCACATACTTCCGCCACTTACCTGTTCTGACGTATGTTGGTCAGGTGTCTCAAGATAGACCTTTTAAGGTGCTGCTTAAAGCAGTGACTGGGCTCTGCTCCTCAAGAGCCTGGTGATCGCCGGAGCGACTTCTCCTAAGTCATGTAGTGATTGAGTCAATGCATTGTGTGGTTAAGTAAGAATCGAAACCTGAAGATTGGAAATTGTGTTGAAAATAGAGTGTCGACGGTGACAAGTGTTCGTGTTCAATGCATAGGTATATGAAGTCTTGTAAGTCATGTGTTGATCTTCGATAGTGGTTGTGTTGTCAACTACTTTGTTCTCAAAAAGCTTCTTGCTCTGATGCCACCAATCATCTTCTTCACCGATGAGTGTCGACCAAATTGTGGTAAGCTGAGTAGAGATCTTGCTTTATCGTACAGATACTGTTCGAAGAGCTCCTGGTCCGGATCTGTCCGTGTGATAATGACAAACCCCGCACCGGGTCCGCCCCAGATGAAGAGATGTTGTTGTAGAAGACACTGTTGATCTTCGCACAGACATGAAGGCAGATTGTGGCATATAGCTCATATATCCCACATTCATCGGTAGTCTGTGTTGCTAGTATCTCTGGTGGTAGATCGAACCCTTCATTGCAAATTAGAGCATCAGTCAGAGTCGATCAGGCTTCTACACACGAGTGAGACCACGCAGAGGAGGGGATCTTTACTCGCAACCAAGGGGCTTCAGACTCATATCTTATCGCCACCTCCCGGGGATATCACCGGTGGCACCTCGTTTCATCACTTTGTGGGGTGAGTCGTTGACAGCGGTTGGCTTGCCGGCAGCTGACGTGTGTTGAGGGGTTGGGACACCGGTGGCCTGGTTGGAGCGTCTTGGTTTGTCGTCTTCCTCTTGTGCACCTTGATGGCCAGCGGCCTGAGCAATAACCTGGGCATTCTTCTGGTACTTGTACACAGTCCAATCGAAGACGTAATCATATTGGAAGGACTCTCGGACGAACAGATCTCGGAATATCTTTCTTAGATATGAATAGTCTGGCTTGTCGTCGAATCGGAGAGATCGAGTATAGTTGAGGTAGATGGCAAATTCATTGGGGAAGCCTCGACAGAGGACCTCAGTTGGTGTTGTCATCTTCTTTTCCATGATTCGGTCGTACTTCTGCTTCTTGGTGGCAGCCTTTAGTCCTTGCCATGGGAGAGAGCCTCGGCAGAAGTAAAGCATGAGATAGCCCAGAGATTCCATATCGTCACGTCGAGACTGCTCCACACCAAGGTGAGTGTTGATGGAGGCATATCGAGCAGTGCCGGTCAAGTTCTTGTTCTCCCTATATGGGATATGAGAGTGGGTCTTGGGGTCCCGGTATTTTTTGGCCAAACCAAAATCGATTACATTGACTTGGTTTCCTCGCTTGCCGATTCCCATCAAGAAGTTTTCCGGTTTGATGTCACGGTGAATGAAAGACTTGGCGTGGACGTACTCAATTCGAGAGATGCATTGATCGGCTAAGAGGAGAACTGTCTTCAGGGAGAGCTTTCGGTTGCAGAAGTTGAACAGGTCTTCGAGAGACGGACCTAGGAGATCCAACACCATGGCGTTATACTCACAGTCCGTTCCAAACCAACGAACAAGTGGAATCCCTGTACCCCCTGCCAGACACTTGTAGACACGGACCTCATGTTCAAGCTGGGGGTGCTTGGCCTTGACCGACTCAAGCTTGATGGCAATTTCTGCACTAGAGATGATGTTGGTGCCTAGGTAGATATCTCCAAAAGAACCATTGCCAATTTTCCGACCGATACGGTATTTGTCGCCAACACGAAGATCCTAGGAAGGCATGTTAAGTCTTCCTTTACTCCTTGTCAGCGTTCGTTGGCAAACGTACCATGGTGGTCATTTTAGGCTGAGAGAGATTGCGGTTTTCGATTATGCGGGAAGGTTTGGGTCTCGCAGCAACGGTTCGACTGTCGAGCTGGGTAGAGGACAGTTGAGAAGCCGAAAGATATCGATGAAACTGCTGGAAAGAATGAACAGGTCACGGCCTGCCGTCCAATGAGGTCACACTCGACCTGGACTCTCGACAAGCGGTTCGTGGTCCATCATCGTGGCACGGTAAAGGTAATCATGTATACGACACAAGACATTAGACGAAAGAAAGAGGTTGGGTACCATAGAAGAAGTGGTTGGTAAGATGTGTGTGGTCTGTGCTTGGACCAGCCAGCGCATAACGGCGCATTGGATAAGGCAAAACAGCAAGGTTGCAGGCGGTGCCACCAGCCTTGGCAAAAAGACAGAACCACCTGCTCCGCCTTTTGCCTAGAATCTGCATGTTACATCCTCGCCAACACTGCAGTCCAGCCAGGATCATCATGCGGATCCCACAAGATAGTTGTAGGCCTGCCAACGCTACCCTGATCAGCCATGACTCTCAAGCTCGAATTTAGATTTGCCACCTTTCATGGTCGAACACGGGGTAGATGATTTCGTCTCACTCGACAGCAGGGATGCGATGTCGCTTTTCCGAAGCATTGTGACAACAGCATAAGTGGCAGGGCTAGGTAAGTGCTCTGATTGCCTGTCAAAGCGTAATGGCTCTAGCCAGTAGGCTGGCGACACCACAAATCCGCATTTCCAGGTTGGATGTGGGCAATTTCCTATGGGGCGCCCTGCGACGCGTTTGACAAATGATTATCACACTCGTCCTCCCAATTGACTCCTCCTTTTGCCTGCATGTTTGCCTTATGACGTGTGTCGCTTAGGTGTTCTGATTCACGTCCAGTCTTACAAAGGCCGAGGGGATGCGTGTATCCCAGAATAGGCTGATTATGTAATAGTTGTGCTTTGTTGATGCTCCATAATCACGGTGTCATAAGCCTGATGTAAGATATATTATTGGTCAGATACCAGCATCAGCTTAGCTACGACATGCACTTTTTTAATCATACCAAGTATAATTACGCTCTCACACTCCACGGGATATGGTACAAAATGGTGTAGATCATGTATCTGTGCCAACCAGAAGGCCCAGATGTCAATTGTACTAGCAGGCCGCACTTTGGGATTGCCATGAACTAGAGGCATCTCGCAGCGTAGCTTCACTGGGCAGATTCGAGTCCACAACGTGCCATGGGTCAGGAGACGATTCCCGTCGGGCTGGAAGCCATTCGACAACACGATGGTTCCATCCAACCTTCCGACTGACTGACAAAAGTTGGGGGCTGAAATTATGAGCGCTTGCAAGAGCTGGTGGACGATAACTACACCGCCTACATCATCGCCACCATCAGTACCCCCGCGTCACTCATGCTCGTGTATCACATGTGTCATCTACACCAAACTTTCCCCGAAGGTTCGAAAAACACCACCTGTTGCATTCTGGTCCTGACTTATCACCCCTTCCTGCTCAGGAAGTATTATTTGCTTACAGAAGCCTCGTAGTGTTCTGAAATCTGTTTCTATAACAGAGTACCACTTCTTTTGGCTGCCACATTCAGTAGAAATATAATTGGCGGTTTGTCTACCAGGGTTCTTAGAGTCGATTGCCAGCCACGAAGCTGGCGAGATGTTCCTGAATCTAGCGAGTCGGTTTTTAGGAACAGATAACCGATCAGCAAAACGAAATCAAGACATAGGCCCGCCGCATAGCCCATGCGAAACGACGCCCTTGTTGTCCAGCAGGAGTCTCATGGGAGTAGAGAAACAGACGTACGACAATGGAAAATGTGCAACATGCCACAGTGACATGGTTGCTACAGAAACTACCAAGTTGGTCTGCGGCCACTACTCTCATCCTCGGTGTATAAAGGTCAAATACGCTGATCCAAACACATGTCCCTCTTGTCAGGCACCGCTGACACGTAAGGCCAAACGATCACCAAGTCATCAATCACCTGTTAGGAAATCGTCCATCGAAGATAGTTTACCAACTACTAGCTATGAATGTCAGAAGTTGAGAGGTTCTAAGAACACTAGAGGTGGCCAAGTCGATAACAACCCAGCAGAGGAAGAACAAGGGATTGACTGGGCTGCTTTTCGGAATGCTGGAGGCTTCGGTGGAGGCTTCGGTTGTGTTCGTGATGAGGACTTTTCTTGACTGATGCATACCCTGAGAACGCTGTAGGTCATATCCACGCTGAGCTAAAGAGTATATGTACGTTCCTACCAAGTTCTCAATAAAGCATCATCTCGAGCTCTCGTAAACGGTGGTGCTCGGACCGGGTACTTTGGTTTCGTCAGATATTGGCGGAATTGGATGGCCGGTTGGTGATAGAGCGGTAGTAGGTCGGAAGGGCAGTCGCTGTAATGTTTTGTCGTCGTCGTCATTGTCGTCCTCCATGAGTCAGTGCTCTACATTAGTCAAGGACGAAATTGTTCTCCCACCCACGATGTCCATGACGTTGCTAAACACCGGTTCGCCATCAAGAAAATTGGATTTTCCTGGTCCTTCGGGCGAGTGGTTGGCCCAGTAGAGCCAAGACACCTGGATGTAGACCGCTTTGGCAGACGCTGCCCTGATCTCTATGATCTTTCCGATCCAGCAGTTGTTTCGGTGTTACTCGAGGAGCTCTTATTCCGTGCAGTCTTCACTTGGTGGCTCAAGAGGTGGGTCTTGGTGGTTGACGTATATCACGTCATTCTTGGAGAAGGTGTGTTCGTGAACTACATACAATCGGCAGAGGGTCAATTTCTCTCATTGTAGAACATCCACTTGAGTCTCTTGTAGGGTCTCTTAACGACCTGTCGGTCAAGTTCGACTCTGTATCCCCAACAAAAGCCCTTAGCCAATTTCACCTCGCCGTGGAAGGTATCCTTCGGCGTTGGATCCTCATGATCTTCTAGGGGGAAAATCTTGAATCGGATGCTTTTCGCTAGTCCCGATGGTTGCTGTTGCCTCCTCTTGCTCTGCTTTAGCGTCTCACTCTGGTAAGCGCAAGTTTATCTATCATCGACCTCGATCTCCGAGGACTCGACTTCCGTTTGATAGGAGCTGTCTGATGTATTATCAGCCTCATGTGCCGAGGCTTTGTGTTTCCTTAGGGCTTTTAGCACACATAGTGTCAGGGAGTAGGGTAGCTCCATATGCGCGAATAATTCTGGTTCAAGTCTTGTTGTATGCGCTCTGTATCCACGTGTTAGAAGGCTGGGAACAGTTTCAGGGTAAAGAGGCACGTGTGAATATCCGAATGATCATGGTAATATGCATGATCTGGGTGTATAGATCGAGAGTGAGATAATGCATGCGACTTGTGCGTTCGAGGAACCCAAAAGCACGAGATAATATTGGTTTTGGTAGGTTGCAGGACTATACCTGGGTGGTATAGTAAAGCAAGATACGGGTAGAACTCGAGTCGCGATCCTTGTTTTGTTTATTGTTTTGTTTACAGATGCACGACGACTTGTGGCGTGTCCGACGCCAGCCGTCCAGTCTGATGCACATTAACATCTCTCGTATTGTCGTACGCCTGTTTGATCAGGTCGACAAGTTGCTTGGATCTACTCTAGCCTCACGATGCTGCTTATACAAGATGGAACGCATTTAATCGTCATCATGTAGATCTCTTCAATCAGCACCAAGAAGTCACCAAGTGGTGGCCTGGAAAGGATTGTCTAACGTTCACGCGACTGTACTTCGCTGCATACATCATCAAACCCTGCATAAATGTTTCGCGTCCCAAAGGACAAAAATGCCGGCCAAACATTGAACATTCCAAAGTGCGGTCAAAGTCAATCCAAGCTTATCACGTGTACTAAGTTCGCAGCATTGGTACTCGCGCGCACCGGTACTCGCGCACTCCACTGGTAGTGTACCATGGTAATATAGCTATTCTAGCTAAATCTAATGCTCGATAAACGACTGGCAACGCTTTGAAATGGGTTCAGAGGCTGCGTATCTATCTCTATTGGTACAGTATGAGTGCACACCACCCTCAAGGGTGGTGTAATAGCTTGTGCTAGCACGGGAGGGCCTATAGCACCACGCTGGATATCATCAAGGGTAATAAACGCAGAATTTGGATTAACAGGTTGCTTTCTTTTGTGCTTCTTCTTGTAGGCATTAAGCTTGCTCTTAAGACTGCTAATCTCGCGCTGGGCAGCTGCGTTATTGAATGAATGACTGTCCAAGGCCTTAGCTGATTTAGTAAAAAGCGTACGTACTGTTCGATCCACTGGAATGCTGCGTGCGACGGTAGTAAATACCTGTGATAGAAGCTGACGATTATAGGGTGTAACAATAGTACTCTTAACCACCAAGGGCGTAGGTGGAGTGCTGGGTCGTGGTATGTCTCTCTTTGTGTTAGAGCGTACTATAAATCGAGATAGTAAGCCCTTTGATGGATTGAATGGGACAATACCAGCAGCAGCAAAGCCTGCTTGACAGTTGGTAAGCTTCATAGCCCTGGTACGGGCCTCTTGGTAGTTGAGAAGGAACTGTTGCTTCTTCACAGGCTCAAGATCATCCATGAGAGGATTGGCACTCATTGTAGTGCGAAACTTCCGCTTTAACGACGAGAACACAGCCAAATCAAGAGGTTGGAAGATATGGCTGCTATGAGGGATCAAATAGTAGCAACAAACCTTGTGTAGATACGCAAACTGCATAAAATCGTCTGAAATATGACTCTTATGACCGTCTAATATGAGTAGTCGCCACTCCCCCTCCGCCAGGTTATTTGCAGTTTGAGGTACAAAAATCTCGCGTAGCCAGCGTAAACCGATATCATTGGTAGTAAAGGCATTGTTGCTCGAAGTGCAGGTCCAATCTGGGGTTTGCTCAGGTAAGAACCATTGCTGTTATATGTGTTTTCCCTTAAAGATGACCAGAGGGGTGAGTATTACGCCTTCAGCTGAAATACACTCGATTGCGGTTACCCACTCCCTCTCATTAGAGGTTTGAAGTACTGTAGATTCCGTATCTGCACTACCTATAACTCTTTGATTAGATACCATTCCAAATGCGTTGCCAATCTCATCGGCATTCCAGCTATTACGCGGCTTAATAGCTTTGCGACGAACGATAAGGAGTAGACCATCATACCACTCTTGAACTACCTCCTCGCTGAGGTTTTGAGCACGCTTGTAGTCGAGAGCGACGCCCTTCTTTGTATGTACTTGTGGGTGACGACGCTTGAACTTTAGCACCCATCTGTCGCTGATGACTGCCGGGCCACCAGATGGATGACTGACTGACAACGGAAGCCATTATCCGTAACTGGGTATGCGTAGGCGCTTGTCCACAAACTTCAAGGTCTATTGCCCATCCTGCGAGCATCCTCTCTTGCGTAGGCGAAAGTAACTGCTCGTGGCTGTGTGCATTTCGCCTTGGTAGCTTGCCATGGTATCGATCGCGTGTTGTCGACTCTGCGACGTGGTACGCCTTCGCTGCGGCTCGAATCGATGGGAAAATACCTCGACGGTAGTCTGCGACGGCTGCGTCAACGGGATCTAGAGTTTGAGCGTTCATATTGATGAGGTTAGGTGTAGAGAGTGTGGTAAAGAAAGAGGGTATGATTTGGTGGGGTGCGCGAGTACCGGTGCGCGCGAGTACCAATGCTGCGAACTTAGTGTACGCATCAGCAGCGTCATTAGAAGGGTCATTCTGGGTGTTGTGATCTTCCTGAACGTCGGGCAACAGGCACGAACTTGACCGAAAAGACCACACCGACTTCCGGGTATGGAAGCATCCTCGTTGACTGTTGTAGTACTGTATAAACATGTACTGTATGTGTTTTTTGAGAGGTCCCACTTGCTCTTGTACCATTACCAAGTAGTTTGGCCGAACAATCCGTCGTTTCCTAGCTTTCAGGCGAAACCTAGTCTCGCTGCAGGCACGACTCAGTGCCGCCGCATCGGGGATGTCGGACACGTGGAGCAGCTGCGGCTAGAGCAAGCCCACTGCAGGTAAGTGCAGTACAGTATGCGGCCCATCGTGGGCGCCTAGCGCTGCGAACTCTAAATGAAAAACGGACATCAATGCAAGGCAAAAGCGCTAAGCGCAGACACGTCACTGCTTTGCTGGTTGGTTTGGAACCTCCCCCTTTGGGTTCTCTGTAGGCAAGAGGCGGTCATTGAGCTGATCGTCATCTGGTTCATCTTCATTAGCGATAGTGCAGAATTTTTCGGACTCTACAGGAATTCTTTTAAACATCTCCAACCAGTGAAGTTTTGGTGCTTGAAGGTGGCTGGATATCCCTGGTTGCTTCATAGAGTCGAGCGTTCGTTGGCTTTTGGAACGGTGTTCATTCGTGCTGTGTGCAGCAAAGGGCAAAATAATAGATGAAGCATCTTATTGCCCTACTGGGAACATTTTTATCATCTCAACTTCACGACTCAGCTCTGTGGTCTGGTCAATACGACGCTTCCTTGGAAGAGGACCCTGCTTTATGAAGCATCAATAACCGCGAGCTTGCCTGCAGCGTCCGTTCTTATCTTGCCTCGAGTAGCTTGGCTCTGACACACTTCCAGATCAAGTACCTGAGGGATTGGGGCCGTCCAACCTTCGCACGTTTACTACAAGTGGTGTGGTTGGCATTGGGCGCATTACGACGGGGGCGTCGAATGCCTCTCTCTTTTCCATTATTGTTTTGATGCGACCGAATGGACATTGTTCGTCCCGCGCGCCAATGTTTTGTCCATGATCAACAAAAGTGTTGTTAGGCGATGAAAGTTCCCTGCTTCTGGCGCCTGCATTTCAATCATCGATATACAGACTAAGGGTGTCACCGGTCTGTCGAGAGGATGAAGGTGGTGTTGACCATGAAGCAGGATAGGGGAGGATGCAAAACCGAGAACGAATTACTGGTGCAAGGGTTCTCGAATATAGTAAGAGTACTCTATAGCAAGAGAATAGGTCGGCGGAAGTGGATAGTCCAACCACCCGTGGCCGTTGGCCTGGCCATTGTGATGTTATGTAACTCCAAGATACCTACCTAGCGTGTGATGGACGGCGTTTGGAGCATTGTAGAGTGGAAGGCCAATAATGGAACTTGCCACATGTTTACATTTACTTGCCGAGTAAGCTTGATTCCAGCATCACGAGTAATTTCATGATGCGTGGTCCGTAGTGATATAGTGATCGGGAATTAAGTCGTGTTGAACCAGACGACGAGGTGCTTCCTACCACAGCCGGTTCTGTGGTAGCGACAGATCATACGTAAGATCTACGTGCTCGAACATACGTCTCCTTGGCTTCAGATGAAGCCGCCGAAGTCTCGGCGGCACTCATCGGAACGTTTTCGAATGAATGTTTGTAGGAGACTGCAGGGCAACCCGTCAAGCCCGTTCGTGCTGCTCTTGTAACCGTCTAGAACTTCGAATCTCGGCCTTGACCTGACTGGCCAATTCCCCATGAAAGCACGTCTCCCACAATACCTCTGATTGATTCAAAAACGTTCGAACTGCAGTTATTGGACGATTTTGATGAACTGCCCAGATTTGTTATACTTCCGCATCGAGGAGTTAAGGAGGAAGGGGTTCTCTCCAGAGATATCAATGGGTTCAATCCCGACATTCTCGAACTAATCAGCCGTTCTTTGCCGGCTAGAGGTGCGAGTATTCCCACACGCCGCTACCAGTATTGAAAATGATGGGACAAGATCGAACGATGCTGTCAACAAGCCTTACAGGAGAGGTCGAATGCGTCTCGGTGCGCACATTTTGTAACAACAAAGATGACAACAGAGAATGGGACGTGTCTGTTGATAGCATCTTTCAATAGTGTTAGAAAGCCATTGTCCGTTCCGCGTACCTTGACGCTGTGGACATCAAAGTGATCTGAAAGACATCTTGTTCTTTGTTTAAACGAGTCTGGGCTCTATGGGAGATGCTTGCTCCAAAGTCCGATGTGTTTTATGATCAGCAATGGCCACAGCTCGATCCGCGGTCATTGCTATCAAAAGAAAATGCCGAGGCGTCAGGGATACACCCTGCAGTGTATACGGCAAACAAACTAGATTTAGGGAACCAGTCGATCTTACAACATATGTCGTAGGTAAGCCCGTCGCGGTACACTACCTGTGGAGGATCTAGCACATAGCCTCATAGGTATGTTCGAAATCAAATTGTCTGTCCTCTGTGGCGAAGGTTCGCAGGCCTGTCGGGGATGGCAAGAGACGATTATTCAGCCGTCGGATCATCATACGGTACTTGCATGGTCCAGCTCAGCAGACTCGAATGAACACACTGGTGTTTCCGCAACGTCTTTAGTTGCTCTCATCGATCACTTCTGGCCTCTTCAACACCGTTTCGACAACTACGTACAAAGCGTCTTCAGTGACGAACTTGGGCTTGGCTATGAGTCTGCCACTGCAGCCCTGGGTATCAGAGATCGAATGGGCTGGACTAAGTTGTACCCGAAATGGATTGGATCAAGTTGGCTTCTTTCTCATCAAACACCCTGATCTTCCGGACGGCTAAGTTAGGTCGCGTGTTCGTAGGAAGTGGAACAACCAGACACGAAGAAGATATCTCGGATGACAACGCAAAGAAGCTATGTTCTCTATTCGCCCTACCTCCACCCAGTCACAAAGGCTGAGCCCTGAGGCGTGACCGAATACCTGACATACCAGGTATCAGTATTGAGCGGATCAAAGTATATAATCAGACGTCGTTGTCTCAGAAACCATTTGATCCCCAGGTCTACATCCTGTGTCATGAAACAGGCGTTGGTTGTGTGTGCACGGTGCGAAGGGAAGCTCGTTTAAGTATTCACGTGACACCATGAGCATCCACGTCCTGCTGCGGTAATACCTGTGTGATTGAACATCTTCCTTCTTGTAATGCAGTTACAGCCTTTATGTTAGACATAGATTTCGAACCAACCCCTTTTGTGTCCTAGCCTACCCATGTGACACAAGCTACACAGC
>Ga0068631_100430_pt1 | contig 16503 bp, 12 predicted proteins | sample InSIn5gowninarea_2_FD_77434 | JGI IMG/M metagenome (GOLD analysis project Ga0068631, IMG submission 77434) | Clean room microbial communities from NASA Spacecraft Assembly Facility at Jet Propulsion Laboratory, Pasadena, California, USA -... ...
ACGGGCTCAGTAGTAAGTCGTGGCTGGAGTCTGGACGGCCTGGACGGTTGGACGGCTGAGAAGAGCTTGCAGGCAATTTGCGTCACAGCAGATCATACAGTACAGTACAGTACAAGCACAGTACCGTATCGCATTGTTTACCTCTTGTTTCTTACACTATTTACAAACAAAAATTTACTCTTCTCCTAAGAATGCTGCTACCTTTGCCTTTGCCTTTGCACGACACATACGAATACAGCAGCACATGCACACACACAGACGATATGTGACTCGCTCGGCAAACGTTCCATGAAACATCCAGCCAAAACGACATTTCCTGCACTGCCATTGGAAAGTCTTTCAACTTAACCTCCTCGACTCCCTTCCAACGAACGCCCTTACTTCCGACACAGGTCTTAACCAAGAATTCTCCTCATCCCTTCTTTCATTCCCACTCCGTCGCTTCATTCAATCCATTGCCTTCCCTCCCTCCGCTTCTCATGGCTGTTTGCTGGGTTTAGCTGTCGCAATCCATGTTACGCGTGGCCTCCGTGGACCCGGCCCAGCACCTGCAGAGAGAACAGAAAGGAGTCTATGGTCTGATCAATTGAGTGTCGCAAACTTCTGCGATCCTTCGCCATGGCTTCCGGCACCGCAAGGCATCTGCGATATCTACTCTTTGCCTTCTTTGTGCGTAAATCCCGTTCCATGCTCACTTCCACCCGCTCACACAAGCTACCCTAGGGTCTGGCTGTCATATACTTCATCTCCTCCTCATCGAGAAGGACAAGTGCGAACGAACTATTACACAAATCAATACCGGTCAGGGCTGGGTCCAAGCCAAAGACCTCGCCCGCTGCTGGAGGAACGTCACCATATGTTTCCACTCTACCACCAGCGACCATACCTGGAGAACGCATGAATGCTACCTTCGTGACCCTGGCTCGCAACAACGACGTCTGGGAAATCGCGAAGTCGATTCGGCAGATCGAAGATAGGTTCAATCGGAAGTTCAATTATGATTGGGTTTTTCTAAACGATAAGCCCTTTGATAGCACCTTCAAGAAGCTCACAACGTCTTTGGTGTCGGGAAAGACGCATTATGGTGTTATACCTGAGGAGCATTGGTCTTTCCCAAGTTTCATCGACAACGAAAGGGCTCGGAAAGTGCGAGAAGAAATGCATGAGAAGCAGATCATCTATGGGGATTCAATAAGCTATCGGCACATGTGTCGATATGAGTCAGGCTTCTTCTTCCAGCATGAGCTGATGCTGAACTACGAGTGGTATTGGCGAGTGGAGCCAAGCGTGGAACTATACTGTGATATTGACTATGATGCATTCAAGTTCATGAGGGACAATAAGAAAAAGTATAGCTTCGTGCTGAGTCTATACGAATATGTGGAGACCATTCCCACGTTATGGGATAGTGCCAAAAAGTTCATGGACAAGCACCCCGAACATATCGCTGAAGGCAACTCCATGGGTTTCTTGAGCGATGATGGTGGTGAGAATTATAACCACTGCCATTTTGTGAGGGTTCCGCAACTAATCTGGGAGCATCTAAACTAACAAGTAGCAGTGGTCAAACTTCGAGATAGGCAATCTTGATTGGCTCCGATCGCCCGCCTATACGGACTATTTCAATTCCCTAGATCGGGATGGTGGATTCTTCTACGAGCGTTGGGGTGACGCTCCAGTCCACTCAATAGGGGCTGGCCTTCTATTGAAGAAGGACGAAATTCATTTCTTCGATGATATTGCCTACTACCATGTACCTTTCACGCACTGTCCGACGGAGGAGAAGAAGAGATTAGATCTCAAATGTCACTGTAATCCGAAGGACAACTTCGACTGGAAGGGTTATTCCTGTATGTATACAGATCTGCCTTGAAAGCAGCAAGCTAATGGCCACAGGTACGTCTCGGTTTTTCGAGATCAATAATATGAAGAAGCCAGATGGCTGGGAGAGCCAGCAGAGTTGAAAATGAGGTCAGAACACTAAGATCAGATGGTATGTGGACCCAACCACGCTGTATCGAAGACCTCCTGGTGTGGTATGATAAGCCAACAGATGTATGGCGTGTAAAGTACTGAAAGAAGAAGATCTGCGGGGCAGTACGTGAGCCATAGAACAGAGAGGCGCATTCCGAGCATACAGCATGAGCGAGATTGCTATGTACATATAATCGGAGGGCGAAGTTCACAAAAGGACACAATTGGGGGTTCTGGAACAGAACGCTATGAATGACAGGCCAGAAATCACAATCATGCCTTGTGGTATTGACGCCGTTGATCTCTTGCTGCCTATGTATCTACACGTGGGGATAGCTGCACCTTTCCCCTCCCAATCCTCCGATCTTAGCACTGCGAAGACAAGGCATTCTACCCACGCATTCTCGCCCTCATAGCCCCTCCATACGTTCACAGGTCGACCAGATTACGATGTACTGCTTCCACTTCCGCGCAAATCAGCTCATGCAGAAGCCACCTTGGGCTTCTTCGTCCCATACTTCGACCGACTTGTCGCTCTATTTCCTACACCTCCCTGTAAAATGTCAGTATATCATCACTCATTTCTTCCCTATCCGCTTGTTCCACTGCCCCGTTCAATTCCCGTTCACATCATCTTCATCCCCATCTTCATACCATAGCCTGCCCGCCCTCTCTCCACCCCCCTCTCCTTCCCCCTCTCCTCTCTCCCTCTCCTCCTCCCTCAGCAGTAAAACCCAGCCACAAAACGAGAACTAAGCAAACTCACCAAATCACCCGCCCCCCTAACAACATGATACCTCACCCCAGGACAGTCTTGACTCCTCCCACCCCTCAGCAAGACCACACTATGCTGTTGTACATTATGCCCCTCCCCGGGTATATACGCCGTGACGGTCCTCCCCGTGCTCAACCTCACACGAGCCGTTTTCCGCTCCCCCGAATTCGGCTTCTTCGGCTTGGTGATGCCCACTTTGAGACACACCCCCTTGAGGGACGGGGCGCGAACGTCGCGTAGGGCCGGCGAGACGGGCTTGCGGAGGGGTTGGGGCTGGCGTGGATGGCGCCGGGTTTGGGAGAGTGTGGTGAGGCGGTTGGGTGTGGTTGAGAAGGGGTGGGTGTGGGAGAGGGAGAGCAAGGTGGCGGTGGTGGTGAGTGGTGGGAGTGGTAGATGGGGAGATGGAAATGTGGTCAACCGGAGAGGGAGGCGGAGGGAGGGTGTGAGGAGTTGGCGCAGGGTCGAAACAGCCATAACGAGCGAAATTGTTCTGGTTGACAAGCTGGAGTTTCGAGAGTTTTTATTTCTGACGTTGCATTGAAGCTTGGTGATTGGTTGGTCCCAAGCCGTCCAGCTTATGTAATCGCCAATCCTCATTCTCCCACAGGAGCTGGCCAAACATGCGAAAGATTAATCAAAGAATTATTGGAAAAATGATGACATGGGACAAGAACGACATAGATCTTACAAAGCCATCACTAGTGCCACCAGTCTCACAAGGCCTACATGCTTCGGAAGGGGCGGGATTGGGAAGCTTTGACCTTTTGACTCTTGCATGTACGTAAGAAACGAGCACATTGGATCACTAAGCCGGAGACGATTTCACTAGTTTTCTCCTGATTAGTTATATGTGGTTGGTCGTTGTTTTGGAAATTAAGTGTTCGAGTGTCGTTATGTTTTGATGTTTACGTGCTAAGCGAAGACTTCAAGCCTCACTATGATTTGAGCAAGAACTCCACTCCTGTATCTGAGACACATTGTGGAATAAAAGGTTGGAAGTGGTAATGATAGAAACGAGAAGGAGGTAAAGGTAGACGCTATTAAATGCAATGGCCAGGTTGATGGAGGAGGAAGGAAGCGTTCGGTGTAGCGAATCATGACGGCTCGTACCTCAAAATTGATCAATGGCGCAATAATAATTTGTGAGATCTGGGTCCATGCAAAAAACGTCGCCAGGGGTATCTTATCCGACCGATCTCGTCCAAGACCTCATCTATCCTGCAACTCAAGACCTTCATCTTCCTCATTTCCCCTCCCGTCCCGCGAGTGATTTCCCACTCCCTCAAATCCCCGGCAAGGAGATAGCGGACCCCTCTGCAACGACCCACTCATCCTTATTCTACCTCCCGAGGCATTGTGTACTTTCTCCGATACCCAACCTGCACTCTTTTTGATAACACCCCAGAGCCTCTCTTGGCTCTCTACTAGATGTCTACCATCCCTTGGGTTCTCACTCGCTTCGACTTTGAATTGGTATTTCAAGCAATCTTTAATTGTCACTAGCCCTGCGAGTTGACCATGGTATTCTATCAAAATTACTCTTGGACCGATCTTGCGAAAGAGCTCCATAACTGTTTCCAATGGCAAGTGTGGATGGACTGTAAGGGGCGTAGAGTCGATGAAGCGTGAGAGATCAATGGCTGAGGAAGCCATGCCTTCAAATGTGGTAGCTGGGATTGGACTCGGAAAAGCTGTGGTGCCGGGCGATGCTGAATTTGGTGGATTCTGTGTGCCAAAATGGCATTTGGCTTCTGGCGCGACCACTCGCTCGCGTTTGATCCTGTCAATTCCATAGCGGAGCTCTGTCCGACCTATGTAGCCTAGTAAGACCTTGGACCTTTTGCTCTCAACAATAGGGAAGCCTTGGTATTTGTCTTCTTGAAGCAGCCTTTCGATGGTCTTAAGATTGAGACCATATGATGGGAGGGCAATGATATCGCTGGTCATAACTTGCGAGACTGGCACACCAAAAGTATGCTCTTCCTTGTTGTCGAGAAAAGGAAACCCATTAAACCAGATCATACGATCAGCAATCCCACCTTTGCCGAAAAGCTCACTGACGGCTTTGGTGACGCCGACCACGATCATAGTTGGGAGAATGTAGGTTAGAGCTCCAGTAAGCTCGAACATGATGACTACAACTGAGACAGTAATGTGCATGATGCCACTCAATGCCGCGGCAGCTCCAAGAAAAGCATATGTCCCTGGTGTGATGCATGGTACATCAGGTTCGCAGGCAGCAAAGAAGGCCGAAGTAGGAAAAGCTTCGTGCATAGCTTGGACTAGGATACCAATTGTCCGCCCAAATGAGGCTCCAATCGCCATTGATGGCACGAAGATGCCGGCTGGGACTTTACATCCATAAGAGACAATGACAAGCCCTGTGCGTAGGATCGTAGCTATTGTCAATGATGTAATCATTTTCCAACGGTTTTTAGCGTCACACAGGCCATTGTAATCCTCGGCGCCCTCGCATTCCAGGAATAGGATTTCCATGCTCTCAGTAAGGTCGATCCTGAGAAACATGTTTGGATAACACAATATAGCTGTTGCTGTAGCCAAGAGTGTCGCCTCGAGCAGAGCGTATTCCGGGAGGTATTTTTTCCGAAAAGCCTGCGCCCTTAGATTCCACTTTATCACAAATGCACCATAGACACCACCAAAGATGCCTATGATGATAAAGAACAGGACTTCGAAAAAGTGCCATGATCGATCGTAATGGACTTGAAACATCACCAGCTGACCTGTCCGGAATGGATTCATAGCTGCTAGCACAGCCGTTGCAACCAGTGCACAGAAGTAACTCCGCCACATAGTCTTCAGAGGAAAATATGAAGACATCTCTTCGAGAGAAAAAAGAACACCTCCGATGGGACTACCGAAAGCAACAGCTACTCCTGCTGCTGCACATGCGCTCAAAATCTCTCTCGTCTTCGATGCGTTGCGTTCGTACTTCTCAAAAAGGCGTGATATGACATTACCAGTGCACACAGCATAGTGAACACTAGGTCCTTCCTTGCCGACTGATAGTCCAGAAGCAATTGCAAGCGGTAATGCTATTGACTTGATGAGCAACGTCCAGAAACCCAGAAAGCCTTTCATGACGAAGCCTGCAATTATGCATTTGATCTCGGAGATCCCAGAACCCGCTGCGTAAGGTGCGAATGACTTGACAAGAGATGCCGAAGTCAGAGCAAATATTGTCTAAGCGTGTTAGCACGTACAGAAACGAGCTCGATAATTGCGTACAGCAAACATTATATATAGTATATAGTTGAAGGGCCCAAATGAGGTCCACTTGTACCAGTCATCGCAACCTGGCACGTATCAGTATAATTATCGCAATGGCTTCAAATACGCTACCAACCGTTGTCTTCTCCCCAACAGCAGAAACTCTCATTGAGATAAAATGCAGTCTTGCAGTAGCCCAACTTGACATCTGACAACCATTCGGTAATAATGTTTAGGAAAGCCGCATTCAACCCAATTGCAATGCCTAGTGGCCTTTCTTAGCCCACAGTCCACGAGTCCTATACTCGACACCTACCTATCAAGGTCACAACTATCCACCCCTGCGCAGCATCATAAGACTCCCACAACTTGTACCTCCAACCTGCTCTTCCACCACTTTCGAAGAACCAAGCTGTTTCTTTCCGTCTTGCTTTGCGTCTCTGTTGCTCCTTTGCAGCGTCCTGAACCCAGTCTAACGGCGTCAGAAAGTCCTAGACTTTGAAGCTCTGAGATTACCTATAGTCGTAAAGTCCTTCTGATTATTAGCACTTAGTCCACAGATGTGTACAGCAATCGCCTACCTCATACCTCTTGATCTCATCAATTTCTTCATCTATCTGACTCTCAGCCGTTGCAGTATACGGCGCATCACCTTGCTCCGCATTCGAAAGCGCAAAGGATAATCGAGCTGAGGAACGTCGTGTAAGGTGTGGGACGGAGAAGGAAGACGACCGAGAGTTCATTGCCCCATTTGTCATGGGAGCGTTTCATCTCTGTAATCTTCCGAGCACGTCAAAAAAGGAAGGAAGAGAGACAAAGTACTTGACTTCAAGATCCCGACAATGTTGTATAAAATGCGGCTATGAAGCGGCAACAGCTTAGATCACGTGCATGCCTTTGGCCCCCCTTACCACAAGATCCTCCACCTCCTCTTAGAGACGCGAAGTGGTCTTACATTTTTAATCTTCAATCATCTTACAACCACGTCCTCTACAGCAGCAACGCACACAATCGTGACCTCAAAAGTTTCCCAAATCTTCGGGCTTGAAGTATCAAGTATCAGACCCAGGCGAGCTTCCTATACAATATCGTGAGAACTTGAGGAGGTGCTTGGGCTCAGAAAGAGAGAACAGACGCGCCGTAGGGCAATCGGCCCTCGACTTCGTCATTGACGTCTGAGCCTGGCGGACTCAGCAAGACAGCCATCTCGTACGTACAGTTAATCTCAGTTGCGTCCATGGCTGCAGAACTTGGTTGCTTGCTTGCTCACAGTTTCATTTTCTTCAATAAGAGCCGTTTTCCCTTCTCCGCTCCCTTGAGATAGCACTAGTGTAGCTTCGCACCCCATTCCTGACCATTTTCAGGACTTGCCCGCTCTAGTTCGTATTCTTTCTCATCGCCGTAGGTGCTTATTAGCCAGGGCCTTCACGCTTTCCGTCTGTATAAGGGTTCGTGAATCACTTCTCGTGCGTTCTACAACGAGCACGCAAGCTTGTTAGCAAACAAAGATCCCTCATTCATGGATTGATCGCTACATTCATGCAATAGTTCATTAAAAATTTATAGCTATAAACTCCCTCGGGTTCAGGTTAACCTCGTCATGCCATATAATACTACGGCCATACCTCCTCGGAAAGATGTCACGGGTCAGACACAATTACCATGTGAGTCTCAACGCTCTCCATGCATTACCAGCGTACTGACTATCTCAGTGGCGAGAGTCAAGAAGATCATCGCCCTGGACCAAGACATAGCTATGTGTTCCAACAATGCTGCTTTTGTCATAACAGTAGCAACAGTAAGTTCGCAATATTTCGAACAATCTTTCGTGATACTCATACTCACATGCATAAGGAGATGTTCATTCAGTTCATGGCTGAGCAAGGCCATAATGTTGTCAAGTCAGAGAGAAAACCTCGACGTAACATACAATATCGAGACCTAGGTATGCATACTCTCTATATTCAAGAACCGGTCATTCTATCGTCATCTACGTGATTTCCCAAACGCATCTTCTCTACCCCATCCTTGGATCTCAAAACTCTGATTTGAGTCCTTGCCCTTTCATTTTTACCATCTTACATCCACACTAACCATTCCTGCAGCAAGCGCGGTAGCCCGCCTAGATAGCCTCGAGTTCCTCGTCGATGTCGTTCCACGTACCGTCCCTTATAAAGCCATCAAAGACCGCAAAATACCCAAGGACTCCTCCGTTGCTGGACCACCATCCATCTCCGCACCTACCAACGGAGAAAGCTCTTCAACCATCTTAGAAGGTGGCCAAACGACTTTGGATCATCGAAGACCCCAGCAGTTACAGGTAAACGGACCAGCACCTAATGGACATCAAGCACCAGAGGAGAGAGATGGCGATGAGACGGAGGATGCAGGGGATGACGATGAACATGATGGTGACGGGGCGGATGATCCTGATGCGCAGTTGAGGGCTGAGTTTAGGGGACGATCAAGTGGAGGGCAACTGGCAGGCAATGGTGATGTTGAGATGAGCTAGGACAACTCTTAAAATGCTGTGAATGAGGCGTAGAGGTCTTAAGCATGCAGCACATCATCGTCCAAGGACTTCACACGTAGCTCAGGCGTGTCAACTCAGTCAGTGAGGCTTGAATGCACGTGACTCGATATAGGTTCTTTGTACAACTTGTATCGGACAAATCCAGGATGTTCTTCACCGTACCACATTAACGCCGAGTACATATTTGTCTTTTCCTTCATATGCACAAAGTCCGTCATTCCTCCATATCATCGGCCGCCATCGCAGCCGCCGGCACCCTCCCTTCATTCAACTCTTTCTCCAACCTGATGATATCCTGCAAGCTCTTCGCGCCCTTTATCAACTCCTCCACCTTCTTCCTCTCCTTATCCGTAAGCTTGACTCTGATATTTTTGCCTGAAGCACCAGAGGATGTCCCGTTCGAGGTAGGTACATCGAAGGTCTTGGTTTTGACGCCCATTATCTGCTTTTATTAGCTTCACGAGATCATCATTGAAGATCTAGAATCAAAATGACAGACCTTAGAAGCTAAAGCAGAAGGCTCGGTAACGGTGCCAAAGAGTTCTGTAGCTCGATTGCGTTCCGCATTTTTGACTTTTCTATAGTCGAGGAAGCGGATAGAGGAACATCGCCAAATAATATAAGCTCTGTAATGCTGTTCACGCATCAGCGCTTCCCCTTCGCATTTCTTCCCTTACTGTCCGTGGCCTAGGCTACATCGCAAATGATGGGTAGTAAAGACTAACCTCCTTCCTACAGACCGGATTTTCCACCAGCACCAGGTGCGTCAAGTTTCTAAACCCTCCCAATGGATCCAGATCCGCCAATTCATTGAAATTATTCGCCGCTAAAACCAGGGTCGTCAGGTTCGGAATCGACTTCGCAAGTGTGAGCTGGATAGAAGCGAGGCGATTACGGGCAAGAAGGAGGGTGTGCAGTCGAGGTGAAAGCGGAAAGTTGGATAAGATCTGAATGTCATTGTCGGTGAAGTCTATAGCATCATGTGGCTGGCCAGTATATTAGCTTGCATCCAATTGACTTCTGCGAATGAGTAATGGAGGAAAGGAGGGGCAAAGAAGACGCATACATACACCAGCAACGCCCAAATTCTCAACCGCGGGGATTTTGTGTCCTGTAAACGCAGGATTTGTATCATCAACTCAGCTCAACTTGACTGGGGACCAAAGTGTAGTATCATGCTCTTTTCAGTGTACGCACCTCGGAGGTCTAGTTCTCGCTCTTTGAGCGGGTTGAGGTAGGAGAGGGAGGATTGGAGGAGTTCGGTGGTGAGCCGCATTTTAGGCGGTCTTACCTTATGCGTCCGATGATGATGATGGTATATGGTGAGAATAGCAAGGGCTATGGTGGATTCATTGAGTCATCTGTAGAACAAGTCCTTGAACTTGTTTTGTTGTGTTTATGATGGCGCAAGGCTGGAATTCGATTTATTCTCAGATGGAGCCAGTACGGAAGAAGCATACTTAAGGTAAGTGTGGATAAAGCAAGGCACGTGATACTCCTCTGTTTTTTCCAAGCTAGCAGCGACCTGGTAGTTTGGGCGATTCCAGCCCTCCAAGACGTTCGACAGCATCTCACGACCAACGTCACTATGTCACCGGCAGCGGAGTTACCACTCCCAGCCATCGATCCCAACATTCTCACCCTCCGCAAAGCCCTCACCTCCGAATCTGAGCCTCTCGCCCGTCGGTTTCGAGCCCTTTTCTCCCTCAAACACATAGCATGTCAACCTTCACTACCCGCTATCGACGCCATAGCTGCTGGCTTCTCGTCTCCGTCTGCACTGCTCAAACACGAGCTTGCTTACTGTCTAGGACAGACCAAAAACCTAGCTGCTGTACCATATTTACGAGCTGTGTTAGAGGACGAGAAAGAAGATGCGATGTGTAGACATGAGGCGGCCGAGGCCTTAGGCGCTATTGGAGATGTTGGGTGTCTGGAAGTGCTGAGAAAGTACAGGGATAAGGAGGGTGAAGTCGAGGTTGTGACGGAGACTTGCGAGATCGCCGTTGGAAGGATAGAATGGGAGGCATCGGAGGAGAGGAAGAAGGAGAGGTTACGGCAGAGGTAGGTGAAGAAGCTTAATAGCACACAAGACTGACCTTAAAAGTGATTTCGCTTCAATCGATCCGGCGCCGCCTTTGGAACAATCGCAATCTCTTGAGATTCTTGAGAAGACCTTGCTCGATACTGAATTACCTTTGTTCCTCCGCTACAGAGCTATGTTCGCCCTTCGAGATCTAGCTTCACCTCCCGACCTTCCTACTGCTGTGCCTGCCGTCCTTACACTAGCGAAGGGCCTCAAAGACCCTTCAGCGCTGTTCCGACACGAAATTGCATTCGTTTTCGGTCAATTGTCCCACCCTGCCTCGATACCAGCCTTGACAGAAACACTGGGCAATTTGAAAGAAGCGAGTATGGTTCGACATGAAGCTGCGGAAGCTTTAGGTAGCTTGGGCGACGAAGAAGGTGTTGAATATATACTCAAGCAGTTCTTGGACGATAGGGAGCAAGTCGTTCGAGAGAGCGTGGTGGTTGCATTGGATATGGCGGAATTCGAGAAGACAGGGCAAATGGAGTATGCCTTGATACCTGGTGCAGTACAGGTATAATCCATTTAGCTTGAGCTGCTTGCCCTTTAATGTATATATTCGACTGAGAGGCGAGGTACCAAAGTGCTTGGGCCCGCATTGTCCTACTATCTTCGTAACTGGTTGTATGGATATGTTTCGAGAGCTCGAGGAGAGCTCAATTGTTTTCCGTCCATCTGTGATATTTAGTGCAGCTCCCAAAGACGACACATCCAATCCTCACTTATGGCCACATTCACAATTGTAGAATATCGTGCTCCCTTCATCTGCGCTTCTCAATTGCACTTGAGAGTACTTGACCTCTTTCCTTCCGCACTCCGGACACGTCATGTTGATAGTAGCCTCGGCTTGCCTATCACTCTGCTCTACGGTCTGAACGACGGAGAGCTTTTGCCTCAATAGTGATGGAAATGATGAAGGCTTCGTCGTCGTCGTAATTGTTTTTAAAGCGGTGTCTAGTCATTGTGAGCTTCGTTGCCAATAGAATAAGCTCCTGAGCCTACCTTGATTCTCGGCCCCGCAGCATTCACACATTAGAATCCTATTCTTATTGCCGGTACTTGCCTCAAGGAGATTCCCACAGTCAGTGCAGAACACCAGAGATCCTATTGCAGTCATAGTTTTGCTCTGGATCTACACATATACACTCAGTACGAGACGATGTCGAGGTTGAGTAGATTTCAGGGATGAGTTTTTGTAAGGCTGAAGAAAGTAATTGTATGAAGCCTTGTAGGTGAAGGACTTACAGTATTGATTGGCTGGTAAATGCGAGGCTGACCAAGCACCTGCATCGCGCATTCTCGAACCACAACCGCAAACGCAAGGCGCAGGTACAAGAACATACTCTCCGTCGACCAGCGCTCCTTTCTGTCGTCTTTATATTGGAGGCGAGACAGGAGACAGGAGTAGTAGAATGCTGTCTTGATCACCTAACAGAAGCTCTGCGCTTCATTCCGTTTTCTGGGACATTGCTGTCTCGGGTCGCAGAATGGCTGTCAACGGGTACAGTCTTCACCTTCAAACGGCAGGAAGCAATGGAGCCCCTGCCTCCAATTGCACGGCGAATAGTCGGAAGAGCCCTTTCACGGTCGAGGAAGCCATGCCATATTCACCTTTCTCATCAATCCTTCCTTTCAACTCCGGTAAGTTATACCCTTCAACTACAAACACTACCTTCAACCGACCACCTTTGGCTGACCACGATTCTCCAAGATACTATACCCATACCCTCTATTGGTCGCCGACCCTCTGCACCATTACTCTCAGGGTCGAATGATCGTGACGAGGGTAGACGAGAATTGGACATCTTGAACACAGAAGCCGAGCAGTTGCCAACATACTCTACTTCACACAACATCAAGCAAACCCTCCACGACGTGCAGCAGCTTCTTCGATCTGATGATCTGACACTCATGTATGTCTACTCTATGAATGTCCTTACACTGGCTGATGCTAGTCTAGTAAGTTCAAGTTTGGGCCAACGAACTCTGCGACAGCCGATCTGGGGAAGTCGCCAGAGATAGCCCTTTCGCCGTTTGCAAGCATGGTCTACGCAAACACCAACGTTGAATACACATATCCCACACCAAGCATGGCTGTTTCCCAGTCTACGAAAGGTCGTAAGGCTTCACAGACACAGAAGGCTGCGCCCATGCCAAAACCCCAGGTGACCAAGAATATAATATCGAACAGAGAGGCACATAAAGCGAATGACACTATTCTTGTCCATAACCCGGCTCTCAAACTGACCACCCAATTGACTCCGCCTTTGAACGCTCTACCTTCTTCTCAGCCTGGCTCCAAGTTTGCGGTAGTCATACCCAGTCTTCCCGATTCTTTCAACCGTAACCAATATACACCGTCACAAGCCTCCAACCATTCACGTCACAGCTCGACAGACAAGGAAGCTTTGTCGCCAACTCCCGTTGGAATCTTCAAGGCAAAGAGAATTGAGCCAACCGAAAGCATCTCTAACACTACCACTGTACAGCTAGAATCCACTCAAGTCCAGCCTAGACAATCTCAAACGTCACCAGCAAAAGTGGGTATCGCTGTAATCATACCAGACCTCCCAGCAAGTTTTCGGCAACAAGATTATGAGAACATTCCAGACAGTCCCGATACTCCTATACATCTGTCCAGGAAGCGTAGACGATCAGAGAGTGACGAAGATTTGATCAGAGGTGCAGATCAACGTAAAAGAGCCGAGGCTGCTCTTCGAGAATTTCGAGGCTTACTGCAAGATATTCTCGAAGCCGAAGATCAGCTGCAACCAGACCAAATTGGTTCAACCCGCTACTTCGAATCAACAGCAGAAGGAAAAAGTCTCACGAACACCAATCAAACGAAGGTCGAGAGCATGCTTTCAAGGGTGATTGAGTTGGGAGTATTTGACAGGGTACCGCTTGATGAGCTTCTTCGTCTACAGAGACTATGTGAGGGCTCCACGAAGCAAGCCGAAAATGCCAATGTCAGAATCGATTCAGATATGAGTCAGGAAGACATAGCTGCTTGGTTACAGCAACTTCCCAGAGCGGAGCTTGGTCTCAAGTCTGCTCGTACTTCACTGAGGTTGATGGTAGGAGGCCGTGGAGAAAAGCAGTTATACTCTGAGGATGTCATGCAGTCAGCAATCGATGTCTTCAAGAACATCACGGAAACTTGCATCATCCCCGCGGTGGAAATGCGAAGTACAGGGTCATCTGCTACGTCGTTCAAGCTACTTGCGGGACATAAGAAAGACATCGCTCACCTCCTCATGTCTTGCCGGAGATTATTGTCGGTGCTATCAATGCTGGCAACAAAGATTGAGCTCTCCGAGACTGTTACCAACCCGTTGGAGTTCATAGCATCTCGTTTGATCTTTGTGGAGAATGCACATGCCGACAAAGACTCCATAACTGGTGTTGCGAAATTTGACATGCTTAGAGTGGTAGCCATGGATCTTCTATCCCACATATTCGCGAACAGCCCCGAACAGCGACAGGGCATCTTCGACGAGATTCTCACATCACTTGAAAAGCTCCCTTTGCAAAAGCAGAGTGCCAGACAATTCAGATTGGCAGAAGGTGGCAACATACAATTGGTGTCTGCATTAATCATGCTGTTAGTGCAAACCAGTGCAAACAAGGTTGATGATATCAAAGGAAAGAGACGACAAAAGGCTTTGAGAGCCCTCAACGGTGATGAGGATGACGATGCCGTTCTTGAAGGTCAGCCCGCAATGACCAACGGATCCGGAAAAGATGTCTCGGAAGAACGAGCCAAGAAGCACAACGCCAGTGTGATTGATGAGCTCCAGAATGCAGTCAAGCCCTTGCGACATGCTGCTGCAAACAACGCGAATTATGTTGTCACCTTCATAGTCAATCGAGCTACAAAGTCTACAAAGAGCGGCGACGCGCCCTATAGGAACCTTCTCGATCTTTTCGTCGCTGACTTCATTCTTTGCCTGAAGTCTCCAGAATGGCCTGCTGCCGAGCTCTTGCTGCGATTGCTCCTCGTGAAAATGGTTCACTTAACTGTCAGTGATAAGACAGCAGTCCCTGCTAAAACTATGGCACTCGATCTCCTGGGATCAATGGGCGCGGCAATTATCGACTTGCAATCAAACGTTCGAGTCAACGCCAATGCCCTTGGTACTGCTGAGAGCAGAACCACAAGTTGGTTCAATGAATTTGTCCAAGCTTCAGTGGGTAAGCTGGGCCCGCAGTCGAACCTTGTGGCTTTTGTTGGTCCATATCGCATGGTGACGGAGCATCTGAGCGAACGTTCTGCTCAGGAAGCTCAACTGAAGAGTGCCATTGGATTTCTATACACCGAATGGGCCAATAACCTTGGTGAATCATATGCCGCAATCGTAGGTGATGCTCATCCACCGCAAGCAGAGCTGGAAGAGCACGGCGCGATGGCTTATAGGCTGCGGAGGATGATCGCTGATCACGAATGGGTCAACACAACCTACCAGTTCGACTCGAATGCTCAGGGCCACGCTCGTCTAGCATATGCAGCGCTCGTTCTGTACTCGCCCTTCTGCGGATACCTTCCTCAAGTCTTGCAAATACATATGGATTACATGGCCAGTGATCAAGCCATGGTCCGCTCTAAGATCTTGAAAAGCATCACCCCGCTAATCGACCGAGACCCGACTATTCTGGATCGTGAAACAGCCCTCAAAGACAGCATCCGCGATCGAACGAACGATGCTTCGTCATTAGTTCGCGAATCTGCTCTAGTTCTAATTGGAAGATGTCTTGGCTTGAGATCTGCTTTGCAGGACTCCATGCTGCCTTGCATCTTACGATGTGTTAGTGACTCAACGCCTAACGTTCGGAAACGTGCAATGAAGATGTCCAAGGAGATTTATCTTCAAAGCTCCGCAAATGACATTCGTTGTGCAATAGCTGACTCGTTGCTTCATCGAGTGACAGACCAAGATGAGGGAGTCCGGGATCTTGCGCGTCAGATCATGGAAGAAATCTGGATGTCTCCGTTCTATCATGACACCGAGTCCTCGACTCTCTCAGTCCAAGCTAAGCTCGCCATGGCAGATCATGTTGCGCTGATGATCAGCACGGTCCAACGCGGGAGTGGTGTTGCTATCGTGCTTGAAAAAGTCATCAAGGGTATGCTCGCCAAAGACGCGAAGGAGAAGGCGACCAGAGACAAGAATTCCAGAGTTTGCAAAGCCCTCGTAACGCAATTATTTGATTCATTCATCAGAGGCCAAGAGAACCAAAAGAAAAACGCTCAGAAAGCTCGAGAGGCATTCCAGATTCTCACAATATTCGCCAAATCCAATCTAACACTCTTCGATGCAGAACAAATTACGCTTCTAGAGCCATATGTTGCCAACGTTGCCGACCAGGATGACATGGAGCTGTTCCGCTCTATGGTGACTATATTTCGACACGTACTGCCAAATATGACAAGAGTCCACCAGAATTTTCTAGACTCCGTCCGCAAAAATCTCCAACAAGCTTTATCTAAGTCCGGCCGCGCTGTACTGGACGATGTGGTGGCTTGCTTGTGGACTATCGGTAGTATTCTGGATGATATTCGAAGTCTTACTTCTACGGTCTCAGGCTTAGTTGCTGCAATTCAGAAGATGAAGGCTGTGGACTTCCACAAAGAACCGGAATCGGTAAAGAGGCTGGGAAAGCAGATCCTGATCTGCGGGACCTATGGCAAACACTGCGATTTAGAAGGCCAATACCTCGAGTTCCAAAAAAAAGCTTCCTCACTGGAAGGACACCTCTGTTTCGAAGTTGTTTGCAACTACTTTTGCTACATTCGCCTCTCCACAACAACCTTTAGAGGTGCGAAAATCTGCTCTAGATGCGGTTGGTATGGTATGTCAATCCTGGCCGAAGAATTTTGCGGATGTCGCCATCTACACCACT
>Ga0068631_100435_pt1 | contig 16453 bp, 12 predicted proteins | sample InSIn5gowninarea_2_FD_77434 | JGI IMG/M metagenome (GOLD analysis project Ga0068631, IMG submission 77434) | Clean room microbial communities from NASA Spacecraft Assembly Facility at Jet Propulsion Laboratory, Pasadena, California, USA -... ...
AAACTCGAGGCTATAGAGCGCTGTAACAAGTAACAACTGGCATGTACAGAACGGCAGGTGCGGCATCTGAGCCACGCAAGTCAAGCAAGTGCAACAGTGTCCAAGGCACATCAGTACCGAAGAGCTCGAACCACTAAACGTCAATGGGGCAGAGCTTCGTGACCAGCGTTCAACCTTATCCGAACGTTAATTTAAGGTGCAAGAAACCTCAATAATCGTCGATTACGTCGAGTGTAGATGTCATTGTACATCAAGTAAACAGCACTAGTCGAACGTTTCAGAAGGTTTCGTTCCCAAGCCAATGTCCCACCCAGCTTCGTATCGCAATTTACAAGTCTCTGAAGCTGGATCTCATGTTGTGCATTCCAATTCATTATCACATTCAATCATGTTTTGGAGAGGTCCTGAACCGGGAAATTTGATAGAACTCTTGACAATGGGTTGAGGGGAAGGTTGTGAGAAACAAACTTTATAGCAAGACAGGTGAATGCTGGTGTCGTGTGGCATAATACACCACGAACGGCTCAGACGAGACCTCCCTCTGTTAGATCGTCATTACTCACGCTTCAACCCAACTTTGCCTATGTTACGGAGCCCAATCAATGTCACAATGATACACGTCGCGGTTGCTGCCATCGTAAACCACCATGCTGCGCGATAACCTTCCAGTAGCCGGTCCTCATGAGATGCGGATGACTTGGCTTTCTCGCTGACACTGCTTGCAACAACAGCAGACAGTGCCAATCCAACACTTTTGCCGATTTGCGCTACTGTATTGAAGACACCGCCTGCAAGAGCTTGATCTTTCGAGTCAAATTCGGCAGTGATGATGAGTTGCGAGATCGTGTAGAGAACGTCCGCGCTGATTGGGATCAAGGCAACTGCTGGAAAGACGAACTCCCAATAGCTTGCGTGCGAATGCATCACCGCGAGCAGGAGGGGGGAAATTGCTGAAACGACAAACGATGCTAGCAAGGCCCAGTTGGCCCTCATGCGATGAACGTACAAGCCCATCAATATGTTCAAACTGGCACCCATAGCAGGTTCTGTTGGAGTTAGGATTATACACCTCAATGGTGTATAGCGGTCTGGACATACCTGGCAGGAATCGGACGGATGCTGCGGTTGCACTCAACCCTTGCACATCTTGGAAGAGAAAGGTCAAGAACGTTTCCGTTGCATTAAAGGCTCCCCAAATAAGAAAGACGTTAATGCAGATACTCGTGAAAGCCTTGTTCCGCCATAAAGAATTGCGAATAAGCACTGCTTTGCCTAACTTCTCTTGCCGGTGAGACCACAATGCAAAAGCAGGCAAAAGCGCCATGCCCAGAGTCAAACACGATATGCTTCCTGGCGATCGAATTTTCGAGAGGCTGCCCGTCCAGGTACTTGCACAGAATTAGTCTGTTGGCTCAAAGATGCGAAAGGCTGACTCACGCAAAAACATAAAGCAACAAGGCTAGCGATGTGCTCAAGATCAAAGCTCCAGCCCAGTCGATCTCGTGCTTCAAACGTGACCAGGTGAGTGGTGTTGAACGAGGAGTTTTGGGCAGCTTGAGGAGAGCGAGAACCAGCAGCATGCTATTCAACCCCGCTGCAAGATAGAAGCCGATGGACCAACCTGCATGGTCTGTCAGAAGGCCGCCCATGACGAGTCCAGCGCTGAAGCCGAGGGGTTGGCCACCGCCCATCGCTCCGAAGGCTAAGTTTCTCCTTCGACCGGATTCAAAATATGTCATTATCAAACTAACAGCTGACGGCAAACAGAAGGAAATGGCGATGCCAGCAAGCGCTCGGAATACAATCATCTGGGCTGCAGTTTTCGATAGACCACATGCCAATGTGAACACGCTTTGTAAGAATGTCCCTAGCAGGTACATATTGCGAGGACCGACCAGATCGGCGACTGCGCCGGATAGAATCAACGTGCAGCCACATGTCAAGGAGTATATTGAGGCTGGCCTGACGGAAGAAGCGTCAGCACAGCAACGTCGGTTGTATGTACCAATTTACCAACCAGAGCATTAGTGCTTCAGAGATGTCGAGATCTTTAGCCATAGCTGGCAAGCTTATAGTGACAATGCCAGCAAGCAAAGTACTGATCAAATTGACTCCGGTGATTGTCGTGATAATAATGGCCGTGACCCCTTTTGATTCAACCTTGATGTTCGCTGGCACGGGCTCCACATTCTGTTCAATTGAAGTGGTGTTCTTGCTACGGCCCTCAACGGCTGTAACAAGCTCGATTGTGGTTGTTGCTGACATTTTTATGTAAGCAGTCGTATGTAGCCTAGGCCTCGCCAGGTCATCTCATAGGTGGTATGAACCTCTATCCAGCACTGTTTGTCACCACCAATACGGCACTACCACGCCTCAAAAGCACGATACGGTGATCGATAAGGAAGTACACTACAAGCAGCTGACCAAGCATACAGCTATCTTTTCCAATCCTGAATTAGTGTATTATTCTTGCTATTTGTCTTGGCACCTCGATATCCCTTCACGTGACTGTTGTACCCTACAATACTTGGTGGAATAAAGAAGTCTGGGCAAGCATTAGCCTATGCACGATCTTCGGCCAATAGGACATGGAAAACAGTCCTTTATAGTGGATTGTACGCTGATGCTTGCTCAGACTTCTTTATTATACCAAGTACGGAGTACTGGACTTGGCATCGCCTTTATTTAATTTTGATGCCATTCGATTGTCCGTGCTTCATTGCCGATCAACAATCTACAGCATACAGTTTGCTGACCTTTTGTCCATGTGTCGATGGTAAGAAGTCTGAATACTCGAATATTCAGGTGGTACTGGTAGGTGTGTTCCGTGCCTGCAGCGAACTGTACCGTCCACGTGGCCGCGACCAGAGACGTACAAGCATTGGGAGTTTGCTACCGGACGTGATCTCCGCCGGGAGCACTGCCCCCACCAGTCCTAAGCATCATCATGATCGACTGCGCATGGTTAGATTCGAGTCTAACCTTGTCTGGAATTTGCTTGTTTTCGGAGCGCGGTCGACTTCCGGAACGTTGAGCTTAACGTGGGAATCAAAATCTCGAGAAGTACAATTCTGTGAAAAGGAACAGGAGATTCTGGGGTGGAAGTGTGCCAGCTTGGATGCCTCATGATCTATGCGAGTTTTGATGAAACAAGAAGGTGTTGGGGACAAGGCAAACCTAGGAATTACTGTGGATTCGGACTGAGGCTTCCTGCTGAGAAACGTATTACTGTAGTCATGTGCAGATAGCAGATGACAACCAAGAGACTACTCACGTGCCAGGCGGAGATGTGTTGGTGTCTTCCCAGTTTGGTATAAGACTATACATCGTAGAACAGGTAGTGTCTCTTGTTGCCGAAATGCGGTGTAGGACTGTGGAAAGGACTCCCAATACTGTAGTGTCATGATGAGAAAGTGGCCAACAGTTCTTTTCACGATCCTACACCACAGTCGGTGCGAACGTAGAAATAGAGAAGAGCAATAGAAGCGCTTGATGTTGAACTTAAAATTCAAAGTCGAAATGCCTGACTGTCTACACCAGATGCCGCTATCTGCATAAACTCGACATCTCTCGACGCCGTGTATAAACGAGATCCTAAAACTCCAAATCGTCCGTGCTATGCTTCAAAATGAATTTCTCACAAGCTTCTAATTGTCCTGCAGAAACACCTTACCAAGGCATTGAATGAAAGAGAATTCCGTCATTGACCAGTAAGAAGATCAAGTATAATATGGTGAGTATCGTGCGTTACGATCGGCTCGAGGACCTCCTGAAGAAGCGAGAAAGTGAGGCTCTGGTCGGACTCGAGCTGCTTGACGTGCTGTTAAGACTGTCGCTCCTTATCGTCATTTCGGGTCGAGCATGTGGAACGTAGGCAGGTGTCGCGTTGTCTAGGAATTCCAGTCGTTTCAGTTTCTCCGCTTGCTTCTTTGCCTTTTCCGAATCCTTCGGGTGGCATGGGCAGCCTTCAGGATAACGAATTTCTCGTAGCGTTATTGTTGTGCAACGCCTTGGCTGCTCAGGGAGGTAGAGAGCCACTTCTGACGGCACGTTGTTGTCCTCTAGGTTGTAAAGAGAGACAGAACCGTGTCTGGAGTATGTGTTGGACATAATGGCAATACCGTCTGACTCGAGAGTCTTGTATGAAAGGCTGCCTTTAACGTGAAAGATGGTGGGAAATGAGTCTAGACAAATAACGCCACGAGATGGTAGGGAAGACTCAGCCAGGTACACATAGAAGTAAGGTGAATAAGGTTTGTCGTGTCAATTGATGGAGTATCTAGGGATGATGAACCACAATACCGGAACGCGACGGAAGGATGATGAATCCAAAATAGAACAAGAATGATCGGATGAAGCACTCCCGAAGACTGCAAGTAATTGACCAACCGATTCACTTTCGGGACTGTTCTATGGACCCTCATGGTAAAACGGCTGTAGTGTAAGATACAGTACTTGATTGAACACTTGCTTATGGGATTGGCTTCCGAAGCTGGGGTACGACTGAGCGCAGGGTCCTCAAAATGAGCCTTTGTGGTTCGATTCACGAGTACGACTCATTCGAAGGGGTTCCCAATATTTTTGGGCACACCGGGTAGTCTGCATCGTTGAAAAGCAGCTGGACAGTGACCTCGAAGGACAATAACGCGTTGCACACGAGTTTTTGATTCAAAGGTGGCCTAATCACCTCGTAAGGTCAGAATACCGTCTGAGGAAGCATGAAAACCTGGCGGCTCAACATTCTGGCCACGAGAAGCCACGAATCCGATGACTTGACGGAATATCTCTGGCACAATGCATATATGTCCACAACTGAAGCACGCCTGAAAAGTTGACAACTCTGGTTAAATGATGTCAACACATGGTCTAATCACGTGATTCCGAAACAGTAGGCTTGGCAGAAACAAAGCTTCGAACGACACGTGCAGCTCACAAAGAACATGAAAGATCGACACCCGGGTGAACGTGTAGACGAACCAGCAAGCGTCAAATACGGATCCTTTTGCTGCTAGGTCTGCGAGCTCTATCTTGGGTGTTCGCACAGCTAGAGTGCAGAGAGCAAAGGACTTACCGCAAATCACCCGCTTTCAACAACGCTTAGGTATGGCTGCGAAGTAATTGAAGTTCTCGAGAGTGATTCGACACAATGTTCAAAGGTTCGAGCTCGCTCCGAAGTGCTGCTCGACAGCTTTTACAACCAACCCGGACCCCAGGGAGCCCGGTCAGGAGATTCGCCATTGATAATGTCAACCATCATCCAAGTACTACAACACAACTAAGACGATACGCGTCAACCGATGCTGCAGCACATGCTGCTAGTTCTCGAGTCTACAACTTCTTCTATGGTACAACCCTACTACTGGGCTTAGGTATCATCTATGTTTATGTCACAGATACACGCGCCAGTATACATCGATGGGTAGTCATACCGGCACTGCGCACAATATACACCGATCCGGAGGAGGCTCATGAAGTTGGTAATCGCTCTCTGGAGCGTTTGTGGGCTTTTGGACTTCACCCTAGGGAACGAGGTGATCCCGACCAGCAAGGAGATCTAGCAGTCGAGATTTTTGGCCAGACCATCAGAAACCCAATTGGTACCTCGGCTGGGATTGACAAGCACGCCGATATACCTGACCCACTCTTAGCAATTGGCCCAGCCATCATCGAACTGGGAGGGACAACGCCGTTGCCTCAGTCTGGAAATGTTAAACCACGGGTCTTCAGACTCACATCCCAAAATGCCTTGATCAATCGTTATGGCCTGAACTCCGAGGGTGCCGACCATGTGGCTCAGCGACTTCGCCAACGAGTCAGACACTTTGCAGAGGCTTGTGGATTTGGACATGACGCCCAAGGCGAAACTTTGGTTCTTGACGGTCATGCAGGTGTCCCTCCAGGTAGTCTCACGCCGGGTAAGCTTCTTGCCGTCAACATAGCCAAAAACAAGGCTACACCTGAGAACGATATCGAAGCTGTGACAAAGGACTACCTGTATTGTGCCGAACGACTTGCTCCGTATGTCGACATCCTGGTGGTGAACGTGTCGAGTCCGAACACTCCCGGCTTACGGTCGTTGCAAAACGAAGAGTCATTAACCAAGATCCTGTCGTCTGTAGTGAAGGCGGCACGATCTGTCCAGCGAACAGCAAAGCCGGCGGTTATGGTCAAAGTAAGCCCTGACGAAGATAGCGATGAGCAAATGAACGGCATTTGCCAAGCAATATGGGAATCTGATGTTGATGGTATCATTGTCGGCAACACCACGAACAAACGACCAGAAGGACTAAAACACTTGAAAAATTTATCGCCTTTGGAAGAGCAAAGACTTCTTGAAGCTGGCGGTTTTTCAGGCCCTCACCTGTTCGAAAAAACAGTTTCGATGGTCAAGAAGTATAAGAGTTTGCTTGGGGGCACACCACCTGTACGAGACGTGCCGCCTCGATCATCGAGTGCAGTGAGCTCTGCCATTGAACAATCTAAAAATGAGCTTGAGGAGATAGCAGGGAAGATTCGTCCGTATGTAGACCAAGTTACCGACTCTATTCAGACTGGCATTGAACAATCCAAAAACAAGCTTGAGGAAATAGTAGGGAAGATTGGTTCACGTGGAGATCAAGTTATTGACTCCACTCAGACTGGCACTGAACAATCAAAAGATGAGCTTAAGGAAATAGCAGGGAAGCTTGGTCCGCACGGAGATCAAGTTACCGATTCCATTCAGACTGGCGCCATTCCACCCAGGAACGTGTCTGAGAAGCCTGACTCAGAGAAGCAGTCTCTGTTCAAGCTGCCCACTGACAGGTTTTATGATCAACCAAAGGAGGAGCAAGACAAGTTCCGCAGTAGTCCTGGTGGTCCAGAAGCAAAACCGTCATCCAACCCAGAACCTCCAAAAGCCGAGCCCCCCACTGCCGAGCCCCCTACTACCGAGCCCCCCAAAGTCGAGCGTTCAAAAGCTGAGCCTCCAGTTGCGACAGACAAGAGATTACAGAGACAAGACTCGCCAAAGGTCATTTTCGCGACTGGTGGTATCACGAACGGGAAACAGGCATTGGAAGTGTTGGACGCCGGAGCAAATGTAGCCATGGTGTATACTGCACTTGTCTACGGAGGTGTCGGAACAATATCAAGGATCAAAGACGAAATGAGGCATGAGCTAGCAACGAGATCCAAAAAGTAGTTGTAAGAGGATAAGAGTGCCAGTTGTGGCCGTCAACGAATGTAAATATCTTTTCAGTCCATTAGAACTGTTCTCCAATTTCACGCTTCAGGCAACAAATAGTCGACAGTTGCGAGTGCAGAAGAGGTGCTCTAGTACATACCTTATTGTTATTCCAATTGCTCTGACTGGCTTCAGATCACCTTCACTGTGAGACACCCCGTCTTGTCCTTGCAAGTGTAATGTGCTGATACACAAACCGTGCAAACATTGGGTGATTCGAAAAGCATGGCGGCGGATATTTTCGAGCTAAGATAAGAGATAAGAAAAGAAGTTCTGATTGAATTCGGCATCGAAAATTCGCTGCGCATCCTTCCCTGCTGCCTCAATCTACGCCGCCAAACCACACCGATCGCCAATATGAAGACGACGTGGAAAGAGGTATGGCAACAGACTACTCTAAAACGCTTTCATCGCTGACAGACTATGCAGATCGCACCGGTGCCGACATCGCAGGAATTTATCGATATTGTCCTTAGTCGAACTCAACGACGACTACCTACACAAATCCGCTCTGGATTTAAGATTTCTAGAATAAGAGCTTTCTATACGCGAAAGGTCAAGTATACAGCAGAAACCTTCACCGAGAAGTTTCAAGCAATTCTTGATGGCTTTCCACGGCTTCAGGACATACATCCATTCCACAAAGATTTGATGAACACACTTTACGACGCCGACCACTTTCGAATAGCCCTAGGAACCCTTTCAACTGCGAAGAGGCTGATTGAGACCGTGTCACGAGACTATGTACGACTTCTCAAATATGCTCAATCACTGTTTCAATGCAAAAACCTCAAGAAGGCCGCTCTTGGTCGTATGGCCACCATATGCAAAAGATTGAGAGATCCACTGGTATATCTAGAACAAGTTCGACAGCATCTCGGACGATTGCCGAGCATAGATCCCAATACACGAACACTATTGATATGTGGTTATCCTAATGTTGGAAAATCCAGCTTCCTCAAATCTATCACGAGAGCCGATGTGGACGTGCAGCCATACGCTTTCACAACGAAATCGCTTTTCGTCGGTCATTTCGACTACAAGTATCTCAGATTCCAAGCAGTCGACACTCCAGGTATTCTAGATCACCCGCTCGAGGAGATGAACACGATTGAAATGCAGTCCATCACAGCAATCGCTCACTTGAGGTCCGCATGTTTATACTTCATGGATTTATCAGAGCAGTGTGGGTACTCAGTTGAGGCACAGATCAACCTCTTCAACTCTATACGACCACTCTTTGCGAATAAGCTCGTCTTCATGGTGATCAACAAGACCGACGTGATGAAACCAAAAGATCTCTCTGAAGAATTGCAGAAACAGTTGTCGGACCTTGTTACACAAAATTCAAACACAGAACTTCTCCAACTCTCTTGCATCACAAACGAAGGCGTTCAAAACGTCAAAAACACAGTGTGCGACCGCTTGATTGAAGAGCGAGTCGCTTCAAAACTCAAATCTGGACAGGCTTCCCAATCCGTGACCGACGATGCGCCCACGGGCCGATTAGGTGATCTGCTTGCTAGAATTCACGTAGCAAGACCACTGGCAGGCTCCGTCAGCGAAACCTACATTCCAGAAGCAGTTCGCAACGGCACGCACCAGAAGTATGACAAGACCGACCCTGAGCGCCGGAAACTCGAGCGTGACATAGAAGAAGAAAACGGTGGAGCGGGTGTCTACAACATCGATCTCAAAAAGTTCTACGATCTAGCGGACCCAGAATGGAAACACGACAAGGTTCCTGAGTTCTTCAACGGAAGAAACATTGCTGATTATGTGGATCCGGATATTGAGGAACGACTGGCAGCTCTAGAAGCTGAGGAAGAAAAGCTTGAAGCAGAAGGTTACTATGACGAATCCGACAGCATGGATGACGAAGAAGATGTCGATATCAAAATGAAAGCCGATATGATTCGAGACAAAAGAAAACTCATGATGAACGAGGCAAGGACGAAGAAGTCATTAAAGAATAAGGCACAGATTCCAAGATCGAAGAAGGCAAGAACATTAGCACAGATGGAGAATCACTTCACAAAGATTGGACTCGATCCAGCGACGACCGTGGACCGAGCGAGGGCAATCATCAGAAACGCAGAGGCCAAATCAGAGGCTCGATCAACATCTGCTATGGATCTGGACACACCCTCAGCACGTGCAAGAAGTGTCAGTCGAGCACCGAAAACAAACCGATTGACAGACGGAGTAACGCACAAGAGCGCTACAGGCGTAACAAACCCAATGCAACGGGAGAAGGCCGAGCGAATAGCGAAGATCAGTCAGAGAAAGATGAACCGTATGGCCCGACAGGGTGAAGCAGATAGACATGAGACAGCCAGTCTGCCGAAGCACTTGATTGCTGGAAAGCGAGGTATGGGCTCAGCAAGATCGAGGTAGAGCGGCCATGCCATTCGACTCAACACCCGGATGCGGTATATATCGCATCGGGAAGTGAGGTCATCTTCGCAATCTGCAATTCTGGTTCTACAGTGGAACTCGACGTGTTTGTTTTGTTCTTGTTATTTGTTAGCATGGAAAGAAGAAAGACATGACTCTTACGAAGGGATACCAAAGTTGCTTTTGTAGGCGTGCAGATGGCGTATATCAAAGGATCACAGTAAGGTAGTTAGTAGGACGAACGCTCGATGAAGCAGCGGCAGTCAAACTTTAGTTAGGCTAGATCGTATCGGATCAAGTATTCATTACTACATCTACTTGGAGCATCAGATACAGATTCGTCTACCAATCCCTACTGTCCAAAGATACTTGTTCGCGTTGTTGCCGGATCTTACCTGAGTATTCAGGAGGACTCCGAAGTCCCCATTAGTACTCCGGAGTTTTTTAATGAAGCAGGTAGAAGTTTTCGCCACGACACCCACACACACTCTCCAAAATCTCTCAAAACAAGGGTTCAAGAATTGATTTCAATGCCTAAGCTGCCTCAACGAAGTTTTGATTAGAAAAAAGAAAAGCTCATCTACTCAAACACAGCACGCCAGTCATTCATAAGGTAAAGGTACAGTACAATCCCTCACTAACTTCAATCCGCCTTCCCATTAGCCGCCCCACTCCCCCCCAACAGCCCCAACCCCTTCTCATCCCCTCCCAGATGAAAATACCCCCTCCCATCTCTCCCTCCTGATCCCGCCTTCGTACTCCACGCATTGTTCATCCTACTATCCCTACTTACAGACCAAGTCCGTACTACATATCCCAACACAATAAACATAACCGAGCCTAGCAACGTCGATAGGATGGGGTGGTAAACGAACATGTTTTTGATCTGGAAGAGGATGTTGAAGAAGAAGCCTATTGTTGATTTTGATTGGAGTTTTGGTGGGTCGGCGGTGATTTTGGAGAGGGTTTCGAGGATGGAGACGCGCGAGGGGGTTATGGGGTTTCCTGTTTCGGTGACGTCCCAGAAGCGGTGGTTCTGTATGTGTTAGTATACCTTGTCAAGAGTGAAGTGTGTGTGTAGATTGTGGACGTATGGTAAAACTTACGTCTTCATCGTTGATGATGACTCGCTCACCCTTTTCGATCTCAACACCAAAGGTGCTTCGAAGCCATCGTTCCCAGAAAATACCATCAATCCAGGCGAAGTTTACCTGTTTCCTGAATGTGTCTTCGGTGATTGATATTTGAACGCTTTTGGCTTGTCGTAGTGCACGTTGGTCGTTCCGGTCTTGCGCCTCTTCGATCCGTAGTTGTTTGCTGTCTCGCATCTCTTGTCGCTCAAGCCTGAATAGCTGTGTCATTTTGTCCATCCATTCGACAGCTGCGTTCTGCAATTCTCGTTTCGATTCTTTGAACTCGTCTGGATTTTCCCTGTTAAGAACTCCTAGGACTGTGAATTTACCGTGCATGATCTCCTTTGCATTCAGAGCAGTGACCTCAGGAACCAAGGGTAGCCAGACGGACTGCATCCATGAGAAAACTTTTCGGAAGTCACGCATATCTTTCGGTGCAAGAGCTGTGTAGTAAGTAGGTCTGCCAGACCTGCTTACCAGCAGCTTCGGCCAAGTATGTATCTTGAATCTCGATGCGAGAATATCCGAGTCGGTCTTGACAATGCGAGCATGACCGATAAGCGACAGGGTGAGGCGGTCAAGGGCAGCAAAATCCTCGGAAGTGGTTGCGTGGTCAAAAAAGTAGGCGAAAATTACCTCTTCCGTCTCCTCAAGTTCCCTGAACGCAGCTGCATCGACATACTTGACATCGCTATCCATGGCTTTGTGGGTGAACGAAAGGAGGTCGCCCAGCCCTCTAAGACCTTCGTACTCAACTCTCTCACCTCCACGGAAAAAGTGAATTGTTGGATAAGACGCGACACGTGCATCTCTGCATAAACGTGGCTCGTCATCACAATTGACCTCGCCGATGTTGAGTTTTCCCTGCATCTCACGGGCGAGCTGCGACCATGTTGGCGCCAGGTGCTGGCAGTGAGGACACCAAGGAGCATAAAACTTAATGAACCATGGCTCTTGTGAATTCGTCACCAGCTTCTGGAACGACTCGGCAGTCAGGGAGACAGATCCTCCTTGTACATTTGGTGTTGCTCCAATTCTTGGCTTCTCTTTTCTGTTAGATTTGGCAGTTTCTGAAGCCAACTCGGAAGTCGAGGTGAGTGCAGCCTTCAGGTTCTCTTTTTCACCCATGTCCTTTCCCTTCTCAGCATCTTTATCTTTGGCTGCAGGATTTAAAGGCGCGGCATTCGTATCAACACTCTTTGCACCAGCCTTGGGCACTTTCACACCTTTCGTTGGTCTAGATCCTGGCCGTATAGATTCGAGCTTCTCTTCCACATATCCACTGAAGTCCTCCATCGATCGTCCACCCTGGTATTTTTCAATCATTTGGCCATCCTTGAACAGCAAAAACGTTGGCCACGCATTGACACCATTTTGTTGGCAAATGTCACCGAAAGCAACGCAATTCAACTCGGCAAAATGAAAATTGTAGTAGCCATGAAAACTGTTCGGCGCATTGAGATCACCTTGTGGTGTAGATGTCTTGCCTTCAAGGGGAGCTGATGTGTAGTAAAATTCGTAAAGTGTCTGCCAATGCGGCTTGATCGCATTACAATGGCCGCAGTAGGGAGAGTAGTGTTTAATCCACCTAACCAACCAGTCAGTGTTATACTTGCATCAGCTGGGAGATCTCATACCAGTATCCGTCTTTAATAGTCTCTGCGAATTCTTTGCCCTTGAGGTCTGGCATAGGCGGCACCTTTATGCCATTGAATGTGGTATATTCTATTGCCTCCTTCGTGTTCGCCGGCGTCTCGCCCTGTACGGCTTCGTCTGCCAACACAGCCGCCTTGTCTGGTTTTGCGGCATTCACCAGCACTAGACCGGCTAGAGCCCATGCCAGCAAAGCTGGCCTCATGTTTGCGGTCGCGACAGTGATTGAAGGATGTTCGGAAACTCAAGATGTCGGACCACGCGGATTTGACAAGTGAGAGTGGTTTCCAGTCGCTCTTTGTTCACAGTCCAAGGCAAACGCCGTCGCTAATATATTCGAAATCAGATCAAGGCACAGAGGCGTACAAGATGTTGTCAAACAATTGAGAAATACATGGGTGTCGCATGTCGAGCGGGCAAATAGGGTGATAATCGTCTTAGGTGGTCCCTGAACTAGGGCATATCGCATCACTCACGAATCGGAATTGATTCAGCCCTCCAAGCCGCCCCAGATATTCTTGGCCGTAGTTTGGCTGTTGCTTACCAAAGCAGTAACTTTACCGAGCTTGACATCAGGATAGCTGCAGCGAAAGCGAAGTACCTTTCTGATAGAGGAACTGGCATTAACACTCACTCGACGAACTTCTCCTACAGTCGGTGTCCCTCACGAACGATTATCGTGCCACTGCAGCTTGTTAGACACCACCAAGCACGATGCGCCCCTCAACCCGCCTCTTTGCAGTCGTCAAATCAGCAGCAAAGTACCTTACACCAAATGTTCCAACAGGTCTCACAGGCCTTCCAACACATCCCTCCCCACGTCCAGCCCTACTCTATGTATACAATGTCACACTCCAAAGACTGAAGCAACTCCCGACAAATAGTGTCTACCGTCAATCCTGCGAAGCACTCACAAAACAGCGTCTTTCTGTCGTGGAAAACGCAAAGCCAGAAGGCTACGACGCATGGTTAGAACGTGTGCGAAAGCAGATTGATGCGAACCCAGCTGCATATTCGAGATTCAAGAGGGAAGACGGCAGTATAGCTGGTGAGGAGCTCTATGAAGGAACGCTAGTCAACTGGGATGGTGAAGTTACAAAGGCAGATGCCAGAACGGAAGGGCCTGGTACACAGACTGAAGCTGATATGAAAAGCGCCTACGTGCAGAAAGACATTGAGAAAGTAGAGAAGGAGGAGAAGGAGGGGAAACTACCGACGTTCAGAGATTTGGAAACCGAGCCACCATTAACTGTTAATCAGTATGTTTGAACTTAAAACAACAGCCAGGAGCACTGAAACTAACAATATCGCCAGGATCAATGAGATCGAAACCAAGATCGGTGCTGGCTTGATTGAGGAGGTTTTACAAGTTGCTGAGGGCGAGCTACTATTGGTTGATGAAATGGTTGCTTCGAAAGTGTAAGTTCCAACATACCTCCACGGACGACAGACATGCTAACACAGGTTCAGATGGGAAGACCTTGAGGAGCAGTCACCGCCCGGGCAATGGGATTACTTTGACCGAGGCGACCGTGTATAAATCAGCAATCGCATCCTGGTTCTCTGATTAGTCATACCACGATTCAAGAACCTATTCGTCCTTTCGCAGCAATGAACTGCAGGTCATGCTTTCCGAGAGCCGGCGAACAGCTCATGAACATCGGCGGGAGGAGTTAGCTGTCTGGCTTAGGCGTCATTAGTTGCCAGATCTAGGCTCTCGCATCAAACCGTATGCCCGAGACCCATGAGTTGTAGCGTGTATATATCACGAGTGCAACCGCTGACCTTTGTTCCCTGCGGGCTTCGTTTGCATGATGTAGTGGAGCAAACTCAATCTCAAAGACGTCGAACAATCCCAGAATGCTATCTTTCGTAAAGCGGTGTACTTTGCAAAGCAAGGAGGCACTACCTAACTGACGGTGCATGGTGCTGAAGCATTAAATTATATGCCCATCACGATGATCTCCATAACCTGCAGACCACTCACCAAACGACCTCAACTCGAATCACCAAGCACACAGACACGAAGCGACAGCACATGCAAGGGCATCTTCACATCACATCACTAAGCACAAGAAATGCCTCCCGCTAGATCATCCAAAGAAAACCATTAACGAAAAAGAAATCTCAGCCCGGTAGCCAGCGGTTTATCATTCTCCACCCTAACCCATCGATCTTATTCATGAGTAGTCTATAATGTATACACAAACGCTCTCTTCTCCCCTCTCCCAATCCTCCCCATTTCCCCATCCCATCCTCCCTCTTAAGTCCATGTAGTTTAGAACGGATTGTCCTCAGGCGGAATCTCCCTGACAAAATAATCACCAATAACCGGCATCTTACTCAAAATATCGTTCCTAACTTTGGGAACCTCGGCGAAGAAGAAGATTGCGAAAACGCCTGCAGCCACGCCGAAGCCGGCTGCCATACCGCCGTAGCGGTAGGCGATTTTGGGGGATAGGCCCATGAAGTTGGGGACGTGTTTTGTCCTGGAGGGTTATTGTTAGCTTCGGGTTTGGTGTTTTGTGTGTATATGCTATGTGGGTGTGTAGGGTAGGGTAGGGTAGAGTAGAGTAGCCTGGGTGTAGAAAGGCTGGTAGCTGGCTGTTAAGGACCACAGAGCGCAGCGGAAAGGTTGCAAGTGATACGGAAGGTAAAGCAGAGTAAAGCGACGTACTTCGGTCCATAAGGTGAAACATAAGCGTTGTATGTAGGTTGCGGCTTGAACACAGTCAAGGGCGTTCGGCCAGAGCCCTGGAATTGATCCATCGACGGCTATCCATCACGTTAGTACTTGTTCCCATTCTCCGATTTCATTCGCCCTCTGCGGCATCGGAATTGCGAATCATGTTGGTGGGAGCTGGGAGCGTACCATTAGCCGTGCTGTCGTAGGTCTGAACATCTTTGGTTCTGTTGTATCAACGTGGTTGGTGGACGGATGCTGAGGATTCGTAAAAGTTCTTTGGAGCTGGGGAGCTGGTGATGTCGCAGATGGCTAGAGGTGCAGTTGCAATCACGTGATCTAGATACTGGTGGTAGCTGTTCTAGCTTGAATCTCTTTGGTCGCTTTTACGTTGTTGGTTCTTCAATTGTTTTATTACCTTACAATTTATAGACGAATCACTTGGACGATCAGTGTTTCTCACTGTCACACGCTGTGAATATATTGTGCTGGTGCTTTCTGTAATGCTTCTCGAAAGTTGGTATACTACAACTCTCCAGTGGCCTCTTACATTGCTTGGGTTACCACTGGCAGAAGCAAATTATGGTTTAGATGTGAACAGTATATACTATTAGCTAAGTCCTACTGGTTGGGACACAGATTTGTACAGATCGGACGTTACTTCACTATTATGTCAGATAGTATATTTATTCATTGTGACCGGAATCTTGCGGCGTAAGCTTGGTTTAGATCCTCGAGGAGGTGGTCAACCTTCAGACATTCTTCAGATTGCACAGTGCGGGACTTTAGAAAGTGTATGGGTGTAGATTGTATTGTTTCACATAATTCCCACGACTGAGATCAACGAGAGAAAATGAGCCTTTTCGACGGCCTGTTTCCTCACCACTCCTTGCTCGACACGTTATGTTATCTTCACTAATACAAGTAGGTTCGAGTTCCTTGCTGGTACAGCGCCAGTTTTCTTCACGCCATATCCCACAACTTCTCCGCGTTACTCCTGAACAATTTCTCTTTCCTCCTTTCCCCTTCTTGACCTGTACCACACCACTGATAACAAGCCTCCACGAAGGGCACACTATCAACATTTTCAAATCTTGTATGTGGCCAATCAGTAGCCCACATCACTCGATCTTCCGCCTTCTCAACCATTTCCTTTCCGAACGCGCCCAACTTTTGTAGAGAATGCTCACTTGGATACTCCGGATCGATGCGGTAGGGGGCAGAGAGTTTGACATACACCTCCGGCAGCTTCTTATCCGTAACCAAAGTCACTAACTCCTTAAAGCCACGTACAGTGTATGGATCACCACCAGCCTTGAACTCAGGTGCATCGTTCTTGAATTTCAGTCCTGCAAAATGATC
>Ga0068631_100438_pt1 | contig 16357 bp, 4 predicted proteins | sample InSIn5gowninarea_2_FD_77434 | JGI IMG/M metagenome (GOLD analysis project Ga0068631, IMG submission 77434) | Clean room microbial communities from NASA Spacecraft Assembly Facility at Jet Propulsion Laboratory, Pasadena, California, USA -... ...
ACTTCGGAGCCTGCGTTTCCTTGCCTGGCTATACTGTATTACTATGTGATAGTACAGTCTGTGCATTGCAGACACTGACCACTTCTTCTGCCTCGCCGTGACTGACAGAACTAAAGTCCCCAGAAAAGAACTCGGATCGTGCGCCATTAATGTCCTCCAAAGTCTCCCAGATGATCTCATCACGATCTGCGTACCCAGCATCCGTGATAAGAGTGTAGAGTCGTTGATCGCGAGGATGTTTATATATTGTACTAAAGTGATCATTTCTAAAGAGGATCGCAAATTCGCCTGGCTCAAGTGTTGCATGGAGTGCGCTGAGACCATATGGTGTAAGCTGAGTAGGGTATGCCTGGAAGAATTGTTTTATAGCTGTGATATCTTCCCAGACTTGTTGCTCTTGCGACGTTAAGCCTCCGGTGGAAAGCTTGTACTCAAGCTCTTCCTCACCAAATTGGACGGCTTGTGCATCTTCATACGTTGGTGCGGATCGCGCAAATGCCTGAGCCGCTTCATCTTGAGGGCGAGGTAACCAGCCATGAACCAGCTTAACTTTGAAAGAACTGTAGAGTTTGATATCCTGTGTGTCTTCAAAGGTACCTGCGACGTGCTGAGGTTGTTGGAGCGAAGATGGGGCGACAGGGCTATCAGCATCCATTAAGTTTAGAGCTGATGGTTTTGAAGGAACGAAAAGCGGGTTGGCGTTCATGCCTGTTCTCAGTCGCATGAGGAAGCGATTTAATTCGTCGACATCAGGCACAACAAGTCCTTCCATCGTCAAAGCTCGAGAAAGTAATTCGTCCATCAACGTCTCGATGATCAGCCCTAAAGTAACCTGCTCTCGGAGACGCAAAGCATCATCTAAAGCTGCCTGCATATCTTCCGTAGCACCCAATATCAGTGCATTAACTAGTGCAAGAAGTGGACAAGGTCCATTTTTGTTTTGTGTCAGCATGGAAGATCGACGCATTCGTGAGGATCGTAGGTCGAACCAATTGAAGTGCTTGATAGTGTATGTCTCATTTCTCTGCTCCATGATCCGTGCTAGGTCTTGCTCCGAGGTGACCACAGCAGGTCGTGGAGGTTTCACTGGTGCTTGTTGGTACATTGGTGGATTCGGCGGCACAGCGTACATATTTTCGGAATCTTGCTTCGCGGGTCGTGTAGGTAGAGGCGGACCAGAATCGTCTTCGAGCAAGCTGATTTCAGAAGTGGAAGGCTGGGCGGCTGGTACTGCATTGGGCAAAGCTCTGAGTTCGCTTCCTAGTGAGACAGAACCGGCGTGCTGCCCTCTATCTAGCAAGTTGTCTGTCGATTTTGTTGTATACCGCTTGGATGGTTCAAATGGACTCGAAGAAGGGGGTAAAATATTGTTTTGCGCAACTGGTGCCCATGGATTGATATGTCCGTCTTCTTGCGTGTTTATTCGTTTTGAAGGAGCAGAGCTCGTCAGCATGGGTATTGAAGGTGCTTGTGATTGTGGTATTGGAGGTGGCGCTTGCGTTGGAGGTGGTGGTGAAGACACAGTAGGTGCTTCGTGAACAGTTTGCTTCTCACGGTCGAAGTCGTGCAGAGCGAGTCGGCCGAGCCTGTCTCTGGAAGGCTGACTTCTCAATGGATTTGGATGGTCGGGCCCCTTCTGTTCTCTCCGCTCTGATTCCCAGTCTGGCAAATCCGCGACCACATTCAATGGAGTTTCTGAAGGTCTTCTGAAAGGATTCTTTGAAGCTAAATCGGCATTCTGTACTTGTGGCTGTTGTGGAGAGTGACTCTGCGGCAACGGCTTCCGCTTAATCTGACCGGAAGGCGACACAGCCGGAGGAGTTGTGTTGTTTACAACATGTAATGTTTTGGGCGGTTGCAACTTCTGTTCCTCCTTCTTGTCCTCATCCTGGTCATCATCGTCCCACCACTCTCGGTCCGGCGAGCGATCACTGTCGAGTGACGAGCGTGGTGTTGCTTCTCCCGACCAACCCGGTCTCAATACGTCTGGTAGGTTCTGCAAATTGTTCTGGGATGTGGCTTGTGCTTGCGCATTGCCCGGTTTCAAAAGAGCTGGTCTGTCGTGTTCCGGCTCGGATCTCGCGACGTAATCATCAGCCCATGGATTTCCCATCTCTTGAAAATCAGATGCAGCCCGTGAGCGCGGCGCAGTCGACGGTATCGGTGGTATATCAGCCGAGTTAACATGTAGGTGAGACTGTTGATCGGCAACCTCTAGTGGTGGAGGAGGTGGTGGGGGAGGGGAGGTAGGGTAAGGTATTGCTGCTTTTCTTGCCATTGTTCACCTCTATTAATTTCTCAAGACATGGAATTCTACATAGGTGGGGGGTCTCGAGAAGTCATTGATCAGCGTTGCGCGTTTGCATGATAGCCAACATGTCAAGGCAGCCACGAAAAAAGGTCGTTGTCCCCGAGCCGGGATTGTCGACTTTCCTCACTGAAAGGGATTGTTACTAGTAATGGAACACGGCAAATTGCTAAAGATACACAACACAGCATCAAAGTCCACGAAAATACGCGTCAGCTTTCGAGAGGAGGAGGGCCACTGACGCATTCATGGTCGTGCTGTGATTCGAATTTGTGGCTGTGCGAGCGGCCTGTGGCGTAGGTCGGTCATGCCTTCGGACCCCCTCCGAGTTCCTCAAGAAGCGCAAAGAAAGCGCCCACTCGAATTACATCCGCACAGGGTCAAGCAGTTACATGTTAACTGTGTCCTCTCATACACGACGACCAAATTTGTCAAGGGTCAGAGGTGAAGCTCGAGAGACTCATTGAACAACGTTACTTACATGAGCTTCACCCGCACTATAGGGCAACTGCCATGAACCATGAGAACCATCATAATCAATTATCAATGGCGACGACTATGAAATTATACAAACTGTGATGCTGCCATTAATATATATATCCCCACTTCATGCTGGTCAAATGCCATAGCAAGCTGGAACTCCTTGTCCAAATGTACAATATCCAATATCTGTTCGACTCATGTATGCGCCTCTGGTTTCAATTACATGGACGCCTTAAACAAATACATCATCATGTAGACGACTGTTTTCACAAAACTTTCCTGGTACACGTCCTTTGCAATCAAGATCAAATTGAACAGCTTCCACGACGTAGGGTGCGGTGTCCTTCTCTGCGATATCTTAAGATCGATACATCTTCACAACTGCTTCGACTGGCTTGCGACACACAGGGCATCCCACCGAATCGCTTGCACACTGCTTTGCGCAAGCGAAACATGCTACAACATGTCCGCATTTGTAAAACAGAGCGTCCACTTCTTCGAAATAGCATACTTGGCACAGTGCTGCTTGTTGATCTGCCACCTCCCAATATGTGATGCCTTTGCCCCAACGTTTGTCGTTTTCGTATCCTCCTACGTACCGGTTACCCGTCCGCTTTTCGACAAATTCACCTTGTCCGTGCTTCTGGTCATCGAGCCATTCTCCATCATATACATCACCATTTTGATAGGTCATTTTGCCTTTGCCACCTGATTTTTGACCAGACACGAGAGGACCCTCGTACGAATCTCCAGATTGGGTGATCAAGGAGCACGTTCTCCCATGCCGCTGGCCGTTCAAAAGCGGGCCATTGTAGTAGTCACCACCGAACTCAGCAAGTTCGATGGGTCCGTCAGTGGTGGCAGATGAGATTGGGTGCTTGCGCTGCACCATCATTAGATGTCGCATAAGTTGACCGGGGTCCACAAATTTCGCCTCAGCTTTAAGGGCTTCAATTTTCAACTCTCCAATATGATCGCCAATGATGACCTCGCAACAATCAGTCAAACTGACGTCCGCAAATGTGGACTCCAAGGACACTGCAGTCGTTCGAAAGGTACCTTCACGCTTCCACAACTGAAACACACGGTCCTCATCGTAATCCAGTTGTTTTTTGACCATTGCGCTTATCGTTGTGTCTCGAGGTACATTGAAGGTCCCTTTAGCAGTGAACTTTTGATTTACTGCGTCAAAAACATGCAAGAAACCATACACGTCAGCGATGACCTGCCTCGGTGTCGACGGCCGCGAGTCCATTTCATCCTCTCCAGCAGCAGATCCATTTTCCTCGTCCCGAGCTCGAATGTTGATTGCCCGTCGTCCAGATGCCTCGAGATCAGCTGCAATCATCTGACTTATGAGAGCGGCATCCTCCGGCGAGATGTCTTCCTGGTTTGGAGGTATGAGGATGATCTGTTCATTCCCCACAGTAATAGGTATGCCCCGAGGCAGTGCGTCATTCTCGTGCGACGCTGCTTCGAACAGGTGACCGTGGACTACAGGCAACAGCGACTCGTCAGCTTGAATACTATTGTCCGAAATGCTTTGCTCGTCAGTCGTAACACCATTATTTAGACTTCTTGTTTGCAAGTCAGCATTGGTGGCAATGGCTGCAGAATTTGAGTCGTGTTCCAGGAAGGGACGGAATAGATCGTTATCCAAAGTCAGCTCAGGTACAAGGACTGGGCTGAGAATGGGTGCTGCTTCTCTTTCTTGTGTTGTAGCCAATGAAAGGTCAGAATCTCCGACACTGGACCGATCCAACGATGCTGCAGGTTCAGCTGTAGCCGGCTGTGCCAAGTCCGATGTCTCGCTTTGCTGAACATGATCTGGATGTTGTTGGAGTTGGTTCGATGCCCAAGCGGAATCTTGCAGTGTACGTTGGACGGCTTGTTGCACTGAGTCTTGCTCGGCATCTGAGGCTGCCATAATTTCGTCAGAGGGAGCAGCGTCATGAGGTTGAGCAGCTGCTTGCTGGATAATGACAGGCTCTCCTGCCAATGCCGTCGCTGGGACAGAAGCCTCTGATATCGTTGCGTCGATACTTGTGTTGTCGATCTGCGTGGCATTGGTGGTCTCCTCATTTGTAGGCAAACCTGAGGCTGACGGGACTTCTGAGCTCTCTCTCGCCGAATCTTCGGCTGTGTTTGCAGCTTCTGGTTCGGGGTCGATTTGAGATGCTTCAACATACATACCCGTGATATTCATGAAGTTTTTCGATAAGTCTTCCTCGGCAATCTCGTATCTCTCTGGCATCATGGCCAACCATAAGGTTAGTAGTTGACTAGATCCGAGGCACGTTCCAATGATCGAATCGCCTGGCAACACGTACATGTATGCCTTGGAGACAGCTCCTAGTCGGTAATAGTTCATGGCCCATATCTTGAATGCCCTATCTTCCACGCCCAGAACTGACGCCAGTCTCGCCTTCAAGTCGTATATAGTAGAATCACGATCTGCAGTGAGCTCTTGCCTGTACTCGTTCTGTCTTGCTCTTTCACTATTCTTCAGCTTGTACAAGTCGAGTTTGCCTTCCTGACCTCCAACGAGCTTGTCCCAAAACAATTCGATTTGAACTGGCTTGTCTTTATCAACTTCGTCATCCTTCGCGAACAGATCTGGGTTGTGGTAATAAGATTCTTCAAGATATGGTTTTAACCACGTAGATAATTGAAATGGCTCGAGAAGTTCAGGTAGGTAGGTTGAAAGGCGACTTGTCCGAATGTAGATTCCCATATAATACATTCTCGGTGCTTCGCTGGATCGTTTTGGTCCGGAGTCCTCTGGTATTTCATACTCCTCAACTTGCTTCCTACTGTATGATTTCACTTTGTTCCCGTTGCCATCCGTAAAGGCAAGCCACTTACCTTCAGGTCCGGTTGGTCTCAGGATGGTATGAAACTTTCCAGAAGTGCGGTCTGCTTCATGTATCACGAGGCCATAAAGGGTAAATTTGCTGTCTTCATCAGTGCAGAATTGTGACATATCAATCTCATCACTCATTCGTACTCGATCTCTGTGGAGACGCCATTGTCGCTTATCCGGATCGAAACTCTGTCTTTGTAACGTCAATGGGAGGACGTCCGGCAGAGGACTCTTGAAGTTCGTCTTTGCAAATGCTTGATTCACGCCATCTTGAAAGTTTGTCACGTTCTGGACGGGCAATAGTGGTAGTTGACGAGCAGACTCTCGACTTCCAAACATTCTGTTTAATGCTTCGCAAAAGTCCTGGTCTTCATCCATTTCGAGTTCAATCGAGCGTCGAAAAGCCTCCCAAAATGCATTGACGTTATCAAAAGACTCCTGGTAACGAGTGATCTCATGTATAACATTATCAATGTGAACATACAATTCTTCTTTCTTCATGTAGCGCATCTGAAAAAGCACGAGCTGCAGTTGAGCAATCAAAGGCCGAGGTCTGGCTGTAGAGTCCTTCCGCCATATACCTGCATCTACCTGTTGGATGAGGCTTCGGAAGGGCGCGAGCAGCAACCAGGCCGCAATTCCCGCTGTAGCAGGGCTGTGGTATAGCATCCGAGTTCCAAACGGAAAATATCCTGCAAGACCCTTCGAATCCCACTGGCTCTCGCCCGGTGAAGAGTGCCAAAAGAGGGCTTTTGTCGGGTCGTGGTAAAAGCGGATGTATGCATCGATAGCCAGCGTATCATTGCGTAGTAAAGCTTGTCGCTGACCGTGCTTCCGCCGATGGATATCTTCCCAGTGGCTAACGGCAGTGTCCCAACCCCAGTCGTCTTGATGCGGATAGAATTGATGAGATGCGGAAGAAGTGTAGCACGTCCTAGGCTCTTCCGGGTTGTATATGACTAGCCCTAGCTGGGCGGAGACTCTGAAATCTTCGGACACTACTACCTTCGTCGGGCTCGCAGATCTGTCGTCTTCATCTCCAGACATACTTTCATCATCTCGGTCTTGATCCTGTTGCTGACTCTGGCCTTCATCTTCAGGTTTCTGCTCGGCTTTTTCGGTGTCGTGTGGTATGGATGAAGTCGCATCATTGACGTCTAATGATTGGAGGGTAAGGTCAAGGATTGGTTCAACGTTTGACAAATCGACTTCTGGATCAGCTTCAAAGACTTTAAAGGAACCTTCATAGTTGCTTTTACTGAGCTCAGGGGCTACCGGCGAGCAACGTAGATACGCTGACAATGAACTTCGACTCTTGTTGCCGCGTGGAAAGAATTTGATATTCCAATACTTTCCGTCCACGCACACCGATGGAGAGGTTATGATACGAGCTCGGTTGGGAGCCTCCCTTGTTCCTCGCACGCCTTTCACCACCCACGATAGACGTAGCTTCTTGAAAGGCCGAAAATCAGGATCGTCAATATTGCTGAACACTTCCTTTTCAATGAGTGCGGGATTGCTGGCATCCAGCTCGTTGACACCGGCCTCTATCTCTTTCAATTCCCCCGCATTTGGAGTGGAAGTATCCTCCTCATATTTTACCCACTCAGGGACATCGTCTATTATCGGAATGTTATTTGCGATTGGGGGAGGAGGAATCTCGGTCAGGTCTAATGGTGGGCTCGCCCCTATCGTCCAGTTCTCAGTGATTGCAGCAATTTCGGAGAACGATTGCTCGGACGTTGGCTCGTTAGGATTGGCGTCAGATAGGTCAGTGGTACCAGCAGGAGGGATTGGATGCCCACTGTCCTGCGCAGCGGATCGTGGCGTTGAAACCGTGCCTGGTGTTTCTGTGGACGTGCTCGATTCAGAATTTGATTCGGAGTTCGACGAGTCGTCCCCATCGTTTGAGATTCCATGAGCAACCACCTGCTGCACCTCTGGGCCATGGTTGTCTACAGTTCGGTTATGGTCTCGGTCTTGTGTCGAGTTCTCTCCAGCATGAGTCTCTGGTTCTGGCATTGTGAGCGAGGCATTGGTGGTAGACGTACGCTGAATCGAGATAGATGGAGACAATATTGACAGAGCAAAATCTGGACTCGAAAACGTGTGAGGCGGAGATGACTGTTCTACAATGACCGGTGACTGATGGCTGGAAGCCATTGTTTTGTCACTCAATTTGTCCGTGATATATAGAACAGCTCGATTATGATATGTGCAGTGTTATCGATGCTCCAGCCTAAGAATGCTCTTTACAGCTCACCAGCAGACTCTATCTTCCTCAATGCGTTGGTCAAGCTGAGATTACATTGCAACAATGGCTGAAGCTGACCGCTGTGAAAGAGAGCGATAAGCGGTATACCGTGAGAAGGGAAGAAGCAGTAATAAGCTCCAGATAAGAGCAGTTTGAGGCAGCAATAAAATTATGACACAAAAGTCACGGCAAGGCAGAAGAAGTGGTCAGTGTCTGCAATGCACAGACTGTACTATCACATAGTAATACAGTATAGCCAGGCAAGGAAACGCAGGCTCCGAAGTCATAAAGTACTATCGTCGCATGCTAGCGTGTGTTTACCGTGCTCCGGGGGCCTTTGACCATGCCAGAAAGGGCAACGTCTGGGGCACGCATGCTTGTGGCTCGTTCCACTATTTCCTTCTTCTCAGGCTTGCGGAACCCCATTCACCGCTTCAGCCTGCTCTTTTGACTCATAACAAATTAAACATTGGCTGCGTCATCTTTCATGCGCCCTACCTGTGCCACGCACTTCGCCTCCTAAACTTGTGGGCTGCTAAGGCTGACAAACCTGAAATGAACTTCCAAGCAGGTGGCATGGGAGTTCAACAATCTTAGGCTTCAAAGACCATTGCCCAATAGTTCAGGAGTGCGCCAATGATTGGAAGCTGTCTTCGATTAGAGACGTTGACTCCAAAGACCACCGGTATCATTGGTGTAAATTAGCATCAAAGCAAAGTGGAAACAGTTCAGCCGCACAGTATGTAGAAATTGTATTCACGAGGTCTGTATCTACTGCCGAACAAGTCGGGTAAGGGTACAAGATTGTCCCCAACGTTAAAATGCAGGTCAACCTCAGCACCGCAGGGAGACTAATTAATAGAAGCTCAAGCAAACACACATTACCACTCCCATTATATGAGACAGAGCCTTAGAATTGAGGTTGGTCGTATACATGATGATCCTCTTGTTGTTGTGATGTTCACTGATGCTTACTGTACCGCTAATCATTCGGGTGCAGCGAAAGTGGCTGCTACGATTAGAGGGAATGCAACTGTGGCTTCGACGTAAACCTATTCAAGATCAAAAGAAGGATAAGTAGTAGTGACGCAAGCTTGCTTACCTTGACACTTTCGGCACCTGGTTTGATTTTGCCCCAGCTTACAGCTTCGTCAGGTCGAGCTCCGGCATCACTGCCATCAAATTCTTGAGCAGTGTTAATGTAGACGGCACTTTCGGCTCCGTTACGCATGAGACAGGCGTTTGCAATATGATGTTTCACAATGCCACCCCCGAGGATTATCATACCTGCACGCTTGGCTCGGACTGCGATGGTATTGATGTTTCGAATATCTTGTACAATATCGATGTTCAAGTGTAGTGGGGAGGCCTTGAAGGAGTGGAAATAAAGCATATCTCCCAGGCTGCCATCCGTCAAAGCGGGACAAAAGACTGGAATATCATTCTTGTAAGCCCAATAGTAAACCGACGATTCGTCGTTGATCTCTTTTCCGAGTCGGTGGATCACCTTGCTTGGAGTCCACATGTGTCGCTCGCCACTTCTATTGAACTCGTCTTCTTGTTCCTGTAGCAGCTTGTCGAGGATAGGCACGACCCAATCTTCGAAGGCACAATAATTATTGTTTGGCACAACGAGATTACCTATCCGATTCAGGCCCTGAGCACGTAGTGTTGCCCCAGGCGAGGTAAAAGAACCATGGTAAGTTGGAGCAAGGCATTTGATGAAGTCTTCCTCCACACCACCAGCAGTAGTCACTATAGCAGAGACATGCTTGTGCTGTACCAAGTATCTAAACGTTTCTCGTAAACCTGACGAGATCATGTTGGATGTATAACCAAGAAAGACAGTAGTGGCATCACCAGTCTCGGGGTCTTTCCATTTTCGCTGGTAGAGCAGTCAGAGCTGCCTCCCTCGCATGTCGATAGTGTGACAAACCATATCATTGATTATACGGATGGCATCGCCGATAGAGCTGGATTGAAAGCCTTGATTTGACAGGTTGATGACAAAGTCGGCGACGATGGATCTCGAAGCTGCAGGCAGAGATATCCAATCGATACCACGAACTTGCCTGGCATCATCTGGAAGAGGGTCAGACGCAACGAGAACAGCGTCAGTCGCTTTCGACGGCGGCGCTGAGCTCATATCTAACCAACAGAGAGAGATCGCACAGCCTCGCAGTCTCGTTTGTTTCGTAGCCTCGGAGTGAAAAACCACGAAGTACTTGACGACATTAAAAACATCGAATTGCTCAAGGCTTGGCAAGTTTGCAAGGACTGTAGAACACTGCTAGTAGTCTCTCCACTGCGGTGTGGACTTCCGACATTAGTTCCACTCGGATGATTGGTAGCGAATAAAGTACCTTAACCACACCATTGTTTAACCAAATGTCAAATCTACAGGCTTGAGGACCTCAAGAATCAGCTAAGCTTTAGCGTTAGCCAGACGCGATCCACGCTGCACCAACCTGAAGCGCTCGCCCACTGATCCACAAAACAGCCTCCGTCAGGTGCCAATGGTGCACAGCAAGCAGGTCGAAAAGGTCTTTCCTCGTTTTCCATCTCTTCAAGTCTAGCTTCGTCACAGTATTATCGACGACCTTTTCATCAACGACACGATTCTTTCAGCACACGCGTTAGGTTAGGGTGTAATTGACAACGACATCAACATCGTGTTGCCCACAGTCAGCGTTTCTCACCTTCATTCACTGCCGCGCCGCCCTCTAAGCTTACACATCATCGCGCATCTGTTCGCGGCTTTTATCGTTCAGGTATTGGCATCCAATTGTCGTTTTCCATACGGAAGTGTGTTGCATAGTGGCCACAGCTCAACAATACATCCAGCAAGGAACGGGAAGGTGCCGCAAGAACTGCTGTTTGTTCGTGGTTGAAGACGTGTTTGATCTGAGAATCGGCAGAATCAGACCTCCCGATTTAGTTACTGGATTGATGAGGCGAGAATATCAGCAAAGGTGACAGGCCTACCATCATTCGGCAGACACCGACCATTGGTCCGTTTAGGCCAAATCTCCTGCAGCCTCGAACACCATCTGGCACGAGACTCAGCCACAACCCTGTTGGCAAACCCCATGTATGCACTAACCCTAAATAGTCATTAGCTTCAGCCTTGTCCTTGACCTGATCGGATGTCGGGCCAAAGATATCCACCGCCTGGACGCGATAGATCACCACCACGCCAGTTTGACCGTCGAAGCTCTAATACTTACCCGTCCCTCACAGCTTCGTCCTCATATCGCCCCAGCAATGACACCACACCAACACCAATAGATCGTCTCCCTCCACGCGGTCCTCGTGCTGATTCATTCCGGGGCGGATCCTTTCCCTTCAACTCTGCTCCTCGTGGCCGCGGCGCCTTTCAGCCTCGCGGGGGAGATTCTTGGGATCGCGACAGGGACAGAGATAGGGACCGGGATCGTGACGTAAGAGCTGGATCCAGCACGTTCAGGAGAGGAGATGATGATCGCCCAGAGTGGTCCCGTCGCGACCGAGATGCCAACCCTCTGGAAAGAGGGCCACCTTTCTCTAGAGAGCGGCCTCACATCGTTCGCGAGCGCTCAGCCTCACCTATACGACCACGTCGAGACTCGAAAGAGAATATAGGTAATACATTCACTCGACCTGCTGAGTCTGGACCAAATTACTTCCCTGTCAGTTCACGAGGAGCCCCAGTCCGTGGCCGCGGAAGAGGTGATGCATGGGATCGCAGCCGAGGTCGAAGCTCTTTCGCGACCGAACGTGATCGAGATCTCTTTCCCAATCGTAGTCGCTCACGCGAGGGCTGGCGGGAGCGTGAGTTCGATCGAAACAGAAACTTTGGTCCAGAGATCGACAGAGCCGAGCGTTTCGATCGCAGAGATTATGACCGAACCACAGAGAGAGATGCTCGTGGTCGTGATCATGACATCTGGCAAAGAGATCAGTCTCCAGGTCGCAGTAGTGCTGGTAATCGTGGAAATTCGCCTGGTGCGCTCTCTTCGATCAGTCAAGATCGCGGACACAAGCTTGACTACGACATCGTTCGGAAGCCTTTGACATCAGCCTCGACTATGCCAACTCGCGATGCAAGACGCGATGCTGATAACGACTACTTTGCACCTAGAAATGATGGTCCTCGACGAGAACCACTGTTTCAACAGCCAATACAACCTCCGACTGTGTCTCAGAGTGCTTCTCTAGGCTTGGATTATGGGCCACCCCCGGCAGCACCAGCGGGACCACCACCACCCACTCCGAGCGCTTTATCGGTGGAAAAGCCCATGTCCGCGCCCAGGCCTTCAAGACCGGAGCAGACTGCATCGATTAGCTCTTTCCAACCTCCTAGCGGACCAAAGGCGGAGCGCGTGTCATCAAACACCAGTAGTGGTCTTAATCAGCAGCCTATGACTCCTTCAATTGAGCCTCGTGTCAAACCCGAAACAATACCACGACCGCAGCGATCACAACTGCCTGAAGGCCCAGGACAGTCACCTTTTGATATGCATAAAACATCCAGCGAAACGCAAAATGACCACAGGCAGCCCACCACTACACAGCAAGAGCGTCCCTTGCCACCCAACGTGCCCTCGGGTCCGCGAATAACCTCTGGTCCATCATATAAACCAAGAACCTCACCCGTCGTGACACAGAGTCCACTACCTTCGACACTGTCCGGCCCATCCAAGGTTGTGGGTTCAGAAGCTCGTAGTGTACCAAATGCCCCTACTGGCCCACGAAGTTCTTCGTTATTACCACCTTCAGGTCCTCGCGCGTCTTTGCCCACTGGACCATCAGGTACAGCGAGTGGCGTAGCTCCTGCTTCTTGGCGTCGACCTCAAATTGAATATCGTCCGCAGAAGCCCTCGATCATGAATGCAATGAATCGGCATCCTCCAGATCGCGTGCAGCCTCCTCATACACAAACTTCGCCCCTCAAGCCTACGGTAAAACCAATCAGGGGTCATGAATTGCCTCTAGGCAAGGATTCGAAGGCTTTAGGAGGCCCTCTGCCTTCGGATGTCTCATCGCCAATCAGTTCTGGAAAGGAGGTTATCAGAACCCTTGATGTTGAAATGTCAGCTCCAGTTTCCGAGGATGATGATGCCGATGACGAACCGGAGGAAGATGATGGTCTTGACGAAGATTATTTTGCTGACTCCGAAAAGATCCACTCGAGAGAGATGGAATTGCTCAAGTCCAAGAAACCCCTACCATTGTTAGACGATCCTGCAGTCGTTAATCTACTCGTGAGAATCCAGCTGCTTGGCATGATTGTTGAAGGTCTAGTGCCTGACGGCATTCATGCTGTAAAGGCTGAACGAAAGGACATCGAGATGCACGATCCTCCCCTTGAGGGACCACCGTCACCTGAGCAGACACCAGAACATTCTACCACGGGTGAAACTGAGCATCCCCGGCTTCGAGGTCGCCCTTTGAGACAACCACCAGTTAATCCAATTCCTACTCCTCCTATCGAAGATTTGCCCTTCCTACAAAAGCCTTCAGCAAACACGGTGTTTTTCGAAGAACCAGTTGAAGACGAGGTCGAAGACGAAGCTGTGACAATGTTACTAAGACAACAATTTGAGCATGCTGCATGGGATGAGAGGGACGACCTGCAAGAGCTTTCCGAATTCTATCGTCACAAATATCCGGAATGGAAGTATGAGATTGACAGACTTGAGCGACTGCGCAGGGAAACCTACGAACCCACTCCCGACCCTGGTTCTCCTGGTGGTCAATCATCAGCCTCCATTCCACTATCAGTGGAACGTTTGACAAGTAGAGCTGCACGAAACGCTACAGAGTTTGACATGGAAAAAGCCATTTTAATGTCACAGCAATCTGCTCGCGAGGAAGAGGAACGACGTGAGAGAGAAGCAGCGTCGAATGCCACACCAAACTATGAAACGGAAGCTGTGGTGCCTTGCATGCTCAAACCTGCGGACAGGGACCCTTCTTGGCAGTTTCAGGATACCAATTCATTTATTCCCACTGAATTGGCAGTTGAGCTCATGCAATACATCCCCCCCGAGGACGATTTCACAGCAGAGGAGCAGAAAATCTTCATAACTGCTTTTTGTCAAACACCAAAGAAATGGGGACTCATTGCTGATCAGATTCCTAGCCGATCATATCAAGAATGCATCGCCCATTATTACCTCACGAAGAATGAGGCGCACTACAAAGAGATATGGCGGCGGTCACAACCAAAAAGAAAGCGTGGACGTGCAGCCACCAAACCGCGATCGACTGCCCTACTCTCAGATATGGCGCTCAACGAAGATGCTGATCCTACTCCTGTTGCTGTCACTGACAGCGGTAGACCAAGGCGTGCCGCCGCGCCAACATTTGGAGATACTCTAGATACAGAAGCCTCAATGGCGTTTCCAGCAGCCAAGCGACTAGCGATAGGCCCTAAAGAAGCATTGGAAAATGCTCCACCCAAAGCGACGAAGGGCAGAAAGGCAGGCACTGCAACTAAAGTGCGAAGGACGAAGGCACAGATACTAGCAGACAATCAAGCACTAGGCCTGCAGTCAAACCTGGATGGCTCGCCGGTCAAGGGTGCAAGCAACCGAGGGCGGGCTTTACTTCGAGCGGAAAGCTCAACCAAAAGCGATAATATTCTGCCAGCCGGCGTGTTGCAGCCGGGTGAAGTTGATACTAGTCAGATGATGACTATACCTTCCCACGCAGCTCCTTCTGTGACTAGGCCGAGAACTCCGCCGCCAGTTGTAACTAGCTACTGGTCGGTACCTGAGCAACAAAAGTTTCGACAGTTGGTAGGTTATTATGGTCGAGAGTATGCCAGGATTGCGGACTTCATGAAAACGAAGAGCCAAGCAATGATCAAGAACCATTATTCACGAGAAATACTAAAAGGAGACACTGAGCTGGAGAAGTTAGCCCTGCTTGCTGAAGACAAGCTTTCACGGGGTGAATCTTTGGGCAGACCTCCCTCGCCTATCGTGCCTCCTAAGCGAAAATACGAGTCAACACCTTCCATAACGACCCAAACGAGACCTTTGACAGCGAATGCAGAAGCCCCAACTAACGGCATGGAGCGCTCGAACGCGGCTGCTAAGCCAGCGTTAGTTGAGGAGTTTCCCACGAACACGCTACATCGTGATGCCAGTGGTAGCATAGTAGCAAAAGCTTCGCCACATCATGAGGTCCTCCAAAACACTTCCCTTCATGCTCCAGTTCAGGCAAAGTTGGAGGATTACAACCGTGAACGACCCATTCTGGCACAGAAGAACTTACCAGGTCCACCAAGAGGTCATTTTACCCTCCCAGACGAAATCCATTCGATGTACCATAGCAATCAGCAGCGGCAGCAACAACAGCAGACGAACACAGACCATACCCTGCATCACCATCCGCCGAATGTTGTTGACCTTAGAGAGTTGAAGCTTGGCCCACCACCAGCAGCTACACGCGAGCTACTTACACACTCTCGCGACGCGGCCGTACATGGTCAATCTATGCCGACTCAGCAAAGCTTTAATCGGGAGAGACCATCCACATCGTCATCGCGGCCTGCACATAGTCGTAATGGCAGCACGACAGTAACAGGTTCATCTTTGTGGGATGCAGCAACCGAGATAAAGTTGCTTGCTCTGGCAAACCCTGAACCTCCGAGAAGGATGAATTATGGGGCAACAGCACCGCAGTCTCCGCGACTTCAGCCGTTGCAGACGGGTGTCGCCCCCCGACAAGAAGCTTTCCCAACTTTTGCAGCGCAACAAATACCGAGGCCAGAACCGCCCAAGCCGGCGCCAGCAAAGAGGTCGAATGTGTTCAGTATACTTAATGACGATCCTGAGCCGCCGATCAAACGCTCCTCGACCGACAGCCACCGAACCTCATTGCAAACACCACCTCCGCAGTCTACACAAGCTTCTACAGCGCAACAATCTTATCAGCAGCGACCATCGGACGATGTGTCCGGCCGTCACCATCAAGCATCGTATGGAATAACTACTCAAAATATTCATAATGATCTGCGCAATATGTACTCGAACAGTCCAGCGCCAGCACCATCATGGTTGGATAAGTTCGACCCTAGACACTCGACTGCAGTGGACCGCAATAATAATCAATCACCATCATCGTTATACTCTCTCGTTCCACCAACCTCCCAGTCGACCTCGAATACGATTCAACAAGGCCTGGGTGATGGCTTGAGGGCTCTCGAACCGAATGGTCCTCGACGTTCTCATCTTAGTCGTAGCCATATATCATCACCTCCCCAACAAACATCCACCCCGATACCCCAGTTCCGGTCGGCTTCTGCAACTCCACAACACAGTCGTATTCCTTCGATCAGCTACCCACAAGGTAACCAGTTGAATCTTGAGTCGAGAGTGTTACACCAATCACAACAGCCATCACAATCACAGCTATCGCAACAGCAGCAGCAGCACCTTCCACCGCCTGTGAGTCATCC
>Ga0068631_100441_pt1 | contig 16279 bp, 13 predicted proteins | sample InSIn5gowninarea_2_FD_77434 | JGI IMG/M metagenome (GOLD analysis project Ga0068631, IMG submission 77434) | Clean room microbial communities from NASA Spacecraft Assembly Facility at Jet Propulsion Laboratory, Pasadena, California, USA -... ...
GAATAGCCAAGGAAAGTCTATACTGACAAGGAGGGAGTACGGATTTGTGACTGCTTATACAGAGCTTGATGGACTTGTGCATATACTATAGAAGGACGCTCGGATGTCGTCTTGTGAGTTCAAGAAGACTATATTCTCGAGCGAAGCAATTCAGAGCTCCAAGACGAAAGATTATATTTGTGATTGTAGAACAGGACGGGAAATGAAAGAAAATGCCGTGCTTGCATACTGTGTTAAGAGGTGCTGCTCCCGACAAGTTTGCAGTTTTGGATACCCCACGGTAATGGATTCTTGGAGTATGGTTGACGCATGAATGACGTCTTCTCTTGATACGGAACCAATCCGCAATACTGTTCTTGCGATCAATGGTAGTACTCTACAGTAATGCATCCAGGTGGCCAGCAGGATCTCGAATAATGCTGCCCACACAATACGAAGGTAGACGAGGTCGCATGGTACCTGAGCATTGTCAACAACAGCCACCACCGCCCTGCTTCCCCGTTACGGCACCATCAAGACTGACACTTTGTGTTGTCTTAGTCACTCCGGTGTTGCCAGTACCGTAGCCCTTAACGCCTGACCTCCGATCATTGAGGTCGTACTTGCCAGCCTCGATGTTCTGATATATGCGCTCCGCCACCTCGAGAAACGCACGTTCAACATTCTCGCCGCTTTTCGCAGAGGTCTCAATGTATTTGACGACGCCTTCTTTTTTGCACCATTCCTCAGCCTCTTGTCTTGTCACTGCTCGCCTGTTACCTCCATCAATATTTGTGGTATGATCTGCCAGGTCCAGCTTATTGCCAACCAAAACGACAACGATGCCTTCCTCTGCAATCTGTTTGAGGTCGTTCAGCCAATTCGTCACAGCATCGAATGTGCTTCTTCGTGTGATATCGAAAACTAGCAGAGCCCCAGACGCACCGCGGAAGTAGCTCCTCGTAACCGATTTGTAAGTCTCTTGTCCTGCAGTATCCCATAGAGATAGTTTCATCTTCTTCTGATCACTAGATGAGGTATCGTTTTCCGCTGAAGGCACATTACCGGCATTGATGCTCAGGCCAACGTTTGCCGGAGGTCCGACAGGGACTATGCGGGAACCAAATTCAACACCAATTGTGACATCGTGGTTGCTGCTGAATCTGCCTTCGCATAATCGAGTAGTCAAACTTGATTTGCCCGTCGAGCTGTCGCCGATGCAGACAAGCTTAGCAATGTAATTCCATGGCAATGTTGGTTCTTTGGTATATACAGGCATGAGCTGTGCACCGGTGGTGTGCGGTGAAATCGCAATTAAGGTTCAGAGCACTGTTTGACTTTGAAAAAGAGTACTTGCAGAATTGTCGGTCAAGCTGGTGTATCGCCTGGTGTATGAAACGACTATTATAGCGAACGCAGTATCACCACAATGAGCAGTAATGATACATAACCGCTTTTTCTTAACGATGCTAGTAGTAGTGGAATAAGTTGAGTGACTGAGGCTGATAGTGAGCGTAGCATGCACATTAGCCTCCGCCTGCTGGTGGACCCGCGCAATGACTCGTCCGCCGCATGCAGGCTGCTCTCACTCGTGCGTGACACCTGGTGTAGTTCCGACACCTCTGCCTGCCAACCCACTCAGTTGATACTCCCAAACTAATCACGACCATATTAGCAATATGTCAGCTGCTTAAGCCTCCCTACGTTATTATCGCACACCTGTATTCATTATACCAGACTAGAAATCCACGAACACTCGCCCATATCTTACCGCAATCGTCCATATTATAGTTACACAACGACTAGCTGCCCGCGGGCAGCATGTTCTCAGAATGTGAGTCGCCTTCAAAGCACAAATCAATCGGAATCAAAAAAACACTCATGTACTTACACTGCCGCAGATGCCTCTCGCTTTCTGGCACAATCCCAATCACGAATCGGACTTGCCAACAATGATGACCGGAGACCAAGCGCTGGGACACGATACAATCACAACACAGGGAAATCTGGCATGGCCTCAAGATTCGGCGCGAACAGGGGCGACAACCCCTACAATCCTGCTTCGTCCCAGATACCGAACTTTCCCTTTGCATCTAGACTGAATCCGCAACAAGCGCCTCTGTTCTACAGCGCTACCGACGAATTCCGAGAAGAGAACGACGAAGAGGAGCATGAGCGCGAGATTGCTGATTTCTACGCTCTTCAGAAATCAAGGCGGCGACTCGGCGGTAGCGACCTGAAAGAGTCTACAGAGACTGGCAATGCATCAAGTGCTGAAGAGGCCTCACAATCAGCAGAAAACCATGGCGGATTTGGAAGAGGTGGCGGTATCAGATCCTCTTGGCGGGGTGGAAAAGTCGATGGCAGGAGTAGAGGGCCCCAGATGGAAGATGTTGCAGAATCCGCCGAACTCGACCACAGCTTACACAGCAACATAAGCCTCACCGATGTCCGACTCGAGGACACGCTACGAACCGATATGGATGATGCGCCTCCAGAGGATTTAATGGAGGACCCGCCTTCGATACAGCAGCTGAGACAGCCCTATGCCGACTCAAATAAATCAGACGAAGATGGTCGTGGGCACTTGCTACCGGAAGCGTCCGCGATAGTGAACAGAGATCTCGCCCCGGGCCTAGCAAGATCGCCTGTCGAACCAGTCCGGCACGATGTGTTCTTCGGACATCTATACCTACTTGCTCTTGCGTCGATGTTCGCGACTTGGTTCGTGATATTCCTACATACTGAGGCGCCTAGTATAAAAAGACCTCTAGGAGACACCATCTACACAACTTTGCACGGCTCGTTTCACCTTTTAGGTGTATACACGCTTGTATCAATCTTTGTTGGACTCTTCTGGCTCGCCGCATTGAGATCGTATGTTCGACAACTTGTGTTCGGCATCCTTATCGTGGTGCCCGTTATCCTCTACTCGTTCGCCCTTTACCCCTTCGTTTCAAGCTTTCAAGGACGGTGGAAAGGTCATAGCGCGCAAGATAACGCCATGCGCTGGGGCTCGCTGCTGCCATTCGCAATGGCAAGCTTGTGGGTCGTGGCTGTAGTACGAGGACGAATGGCTATGCAAAAAGCAGTTGCCATCGTCGAATTTGCTACCAAGATTTTAGCAACAAATCCGGCGCTGCTGTTGGTCGGCTTTGCCACACTTGGAGCGATAATTGGCTTCACCTGGGTCTGGCTCTCCATGTTCACGAGGGTCTTCCTTGGTGGCCACAGAATCAGCTCCGCAGTTCTTCGATTCGCGATCGATGCATCAACATGGTGGATCGGCGTATACTTCATCCTGGTATACCTCTGGACGATTAGTATGATGTTTGGCTTGCAACGAACCATTACTTCGGCTACTGTTTCACAATGGTATTTCCACCGATTTGCTGTCCCGTCACCAACTTCTCAAACTATAGCCAAGGCCGCGATCACGCATTCTTTGACTATCCTGTTTGGCACGGTGGCATTATTCACTGGACTGAGCCTGCTAGTCCGGTTGCCGCTGCTCCTTCTGCCTCGCCGCCTCACTATGCTGCTTGGTGTGGCGATGTACTCTTTCATTCCAAGCCCACTTGTCACACTAATCAATCCTCTGACCCTGACTTATGGTGCCATTCATTCGCAACCACTAGCAGTCAGCTCTCGAGGATTGTCACAGCTTCATTTCCTGGCGCCTGGCGATGCAACAACGTCATTGCATCCGAACACTTTCAATCGACAACAGAGTAGAGATGGGTGGTCAGCCGATACAACGCCGCTTCTACCATATCGTTTAGCAAAGCTTTTACTTCATGCAACTCGATTTATCATGTCTTTGGCGCTTGGATTTGGAGGATGGGTATCGACTGCAAGGTCTCTGAAACTGGTTGGAACAGAAGGAATTAGAGGGAGTTTGTATGCATACGTGGTTGGTTTGATCGCAGGAGCGATTGGATGGGGTATTTTAGGTGCCATGGAAGGAGTTCTTGCTTGCATCGTTGATGCGGTGGTAGTCTGTTGGAGTAGTGAAGTCGGAAGTAGTGGAACAGGACAGGTGAGATACTGTCGCGAAGCAGGCTACCTTTTTGGCAAAGATGAAGCCGAAGGACCAGTAAGTTTGGCATAAGCTGTGCGTGGTTGCATACTATCGTCGTTGCAAATTCATGTTCATTACACATGACTACGCTGGCGAGATCAATCGTTCTGAACGTGTTGGAGGCACGTGTTTAGTGTCTCAGCATTCACGGCATACTGTACCCATGAACCCTCGAGGTGTAAAGCCTCCATATCATGAGAGTGTAGACGTTCTAAGCCCTACTTCATACCGTAGAAGAAAACCATAGCTTGAATATAGTATTTGATGTCCTGTAAGCTACGGGTTGGGAAAAAGCTGCTCGTGAGCTCCATTGAGCCCTTTACTCCTTTTCTGGAAACTTTGACTGGTAAGGGGTTGACCCTGAGACCCACTATGATTGGCTGCTCAATGAATTCTCCCCATGCCAGACACATGTAATTATCAGAACTGACCACCTCACTCTCTACACATTCAGCTCTGTGCTCCCTTTACATGCGTCTCCTGTAATCCTAATATTCTACGGGCCACCACTCGGTTCTTCATCTTCTTCTACCTGTCCTTGATACTTCACTTTCTCCTCTGTGATTTGTTTGTGTGAAATTGTCACCAGCCTATCGGCCTAACGTGGCCTCATCTTCCTGCCTGGTTTTGCACGACGACCTCTGAAGATTCTCGAAACACAGTCTTTTTTCCTCTTGGGTATTGCAAACTCGGCCAACTTCGACAGCCACTATGGCTACACCATACTACAGCGCTGCCGCTACCGGCGCCTCAGCCGAAGACGCTGAGCTACGCAGGAGAAACGTGCAATCATACCAGAATGCGAATGGTGGTCAAGTCTACAAGCTTGAGGCCGAGGATAAGAAGAAGCTGCAGAAGAGGGTATGTTTCACACTGATGCTGAAGGCTGTTCTAACAGGATGAAGGATCCGACCTTCCTCGAACTGCTAGATCAATACGAATACATTATCGCACCTCTGATATTCACAATTTTTGCGCTCGGTACGAGGCTATGGAAGATTGGTCTCTCCCCCATTGTGACATGGGACGAAGCACAGTGAGTAACCACATGGCTCGGTCACAACCACCACTAATCAGCGCAGTTTTGGTAAATTCGGTTCCCACTACCTCAAAAGAGAATTCTACTTCGATGTCCATCCTCCACTAGGAAAAATGCTTGTTGGCTTATCAGGGTACCTTGCCAATTACAATGGTTCCTTCGAGTTCAAATCTGGCGACACATACCCTGAAGAAGTCAACTACACTTTCATGAGGGTGTTCAATGCACTCTTCGGTGTGGTAACCATTCCTCTAGCATACTTCACTGCTCGGGACCTTGGTTTCAAGCGTCCCGCTATCTGGTTTGTTACTCTTATGGTTCTCTGCGAAAATTCCTATGCCGCTATCTCTCGGTTCATCCTTCTCGACTCGATGCTACTCTGCTTCACTTTCACTACCACACTCTGCTATGCAAGATTCCTGAGGCTCGGACACAAAGCATGGACGGTGGAATGGTTCGTCTGGATATTCCTGACGGGTATTAGCATTGGCTGTGTCTGCAGTGTCAAATGGGTTGGCCTTTTCGTTACCGCCCTGGTTGGACTATACACCGCTCATGATCTGTGGAACAAATTTGGCGATCTGCGAATGCCTCCCATCGAGCTTGGTGCACATCTGGCAGTAAGATCTATTGGCCTGATTGCTATACCAATGGTCGTCTATATGTTCAGCTTCTATTTGCATTTCCTGATCCTGGAGAACTCTGGTCCAGGAGATGCTCAAATGTCCTCCCTATTCCAGGCAAATCTCAGAGGTACCGAAGTCGGCAAGGATTCCCCATTGGAAATTGCTTATGGATCGCGAGCTACAATCAAGAACATGGGCTATGGTGGAGGTTTGCTTCATTCGCACGTTCAGACTTACCCGGAAGGTAGTCAACAGCAGCAGGTCACCTGCTATCACCACAAAGACGCAAACAATGACTGGTTTTTCTACCCTAACAGGAGCGAGCCAGAGTTTGACGCTGAAGCACCACTGAGGTTTGTGCAAGATGGAAGTATTGTTCGCTTCCTCCACGCTCAAACAGGTCGAAACCTCCATTCTCATCAAGTCGCTGCACCAGTCACAAAGGCAGATCACGAAGTCTCATGTTACGGCAACACTACTGTCGGCGACGAGAAAGATCATTGGCAAATTGAGGTTGTCCATGACACTCACTCCGATCGGTCCAAAATTCGAACATTGACTACCGCTTTCCGGCTCAGACATACAGCTTTGAATTGCTACCTACGGGCAGGTAATGTAAACTTGCCTCAATGGGGTTTCAAACAGATCGAGGTTACTTGCACGAAGACCAACAGTCCTTCGGATAAATACACCCATTGGAATGTGGAATCTCATGTTAACGAACGATGTAAGCAGCTTTTAACATAGCATACTGATTACGAAGCTAACATACTTAGTGCCACCTGGAGACGCCAAGATGTACAAATCACCCTTCTTTCGCGACTTCATCCACCTCAATGTTGCCATGATGACCTCAAACAATGCCCTGGTGCCTGATCCTGATAAGCAAGACGATTTAGCTTCACATTTCTGGCAGTGGCCTCTTCTTCATGTGGGGTTGCGTATGTGCTCATGGGATGACAACATCGTCAAGTACTTCCTGTTGGGAAATCCTTTGGTCTATTGGGGATCGACTGCTTCCTTGGGCGTTCTGGCATTGCTAGTGTTCTGGTATGGCATTAGATGGCAACGAGGCTACAAGGAACTCGGCCAGAAGGACATCGACCACATCATGTATAGTGGGATTTATCCTGCTATTGGCTGGTTCTTCCACTACTTTCCATTCATTCTGATGGGTCGTGTCACATATGTCCACCACTACTACCCAGCGCTATACTTTGCCATTTTGGTTTTCGGATTCTGGGTGGACTGGGTGACACGTCCGTTGAACAGTACAGTCAAATGGTCGATTTACTCGGTATTGTATGCCGGCACAATCGGCCTCTTCATCCTGTTCAGCCCTATTGTGTTCGGAATGACAGGAAGCAACCATCAATACTCATACTTGCGATGGTTCGATCGGTGGAGAATATCGGACGTGTAATCAAGTCAATTGAGAAAGAGTGATTGGAGCATACTTTGACTAATCCGGACGACTTGGTTCGCCTGATGCAACTCGGGGAAGCAAGAAAAAGCGCAATACTCAGTCTGGTGATCAAAGCAGTGACAGGCAGCCATGACTTATGCTTGGCATTTGAATGGTTGATCTTAGCACTAGGCACAGTGTTCGAAGACTATGTAGAAATGAGATAAGCGAAGTGAGAAGAGAACAGATCGAATCGTCATGCTGTCTTTCATGCTGTCTTACCCAGAATGGAGAGAGTAATGGAGCGATCAATGTTTTGCATCTTTCACCCAGGCGGCATGACACGACCGTGCTCCACGCTTTGATTGTAAAATGGTCAAGACGTCCACATGACTTGCTTTCTAGAGCAGTGACACTCTTTGGTTTCTGCTATGGCCTTGACGCGGCAGACGAGCCCCTCCTTGCGATTCGTGAAGCTAATGAAGCAGGGCACACACTGGCTATGTCCACGCTCTACGCCAGCAGTGCAGTAAACAAGGTGAAGGGCAAAATACTTGTCAGCCAAGAGCACTGACCAAACAGTCTTGGGATCTGAGCCCAACAACTTGCCTAATCACTTTCCTCAGTAGGATCCTCAAGACTCCAGTCATGATACTAGTCTCACCACGATCCGTTTCTAGCTTCCCACTGATTTAAGAAGCATCTGAGCGAGGATCGACCAACGCCCTTGTTCCACCCGCAATGAAAGCTGCTTCCGATTAATGATAGCCAAACGGATTGCTAAAACGTCCCTGTTTTCCGATCATTTAAGAGCAAGGTCTATACAGGTGGGTGCTTTTGAATCGCGATCGAGCCAAGCCTAAAGAACTTCATCCCCTTACTGTAAGTGACAACTTGATATGGGCGGAATCTTCCCAGCACAACAAGGATTCGAGATTCAATAGACGCGATCTGGAATCATTTGTAGGGTGGCAAACAGACCATCTCCTTGATCTGAAGGGTTGACGGTTCTTGGGGGTCAACAGTATTCCGAAAACTTCATGTTGACAGGGAAGGTACTCTTGTGCTTGTCTGGACCACGGGCGATCCGAGAAATGCGGTTTTTTAATCATTAGGAAGTCCTTAGCGTTCAAAGTGGCCAGGTTCCCCGAGTATTCATTAGCAGCTGTCAATGCAAGTCGGTGGATGAGAAGCTCAAAATGACTCGATGGCGGAGACATTCATTGCACTATTCATGATGAAGCTGGACGGGTCTTTCCTTGAAGCTGATGCTTGATGTGCCCAGTTCGCGATGAAGGAATCTTGTCACGCTCTTTTTGTCTACATGCACACGAGTTGGACTATGGCTCAGCGGCTTGGATTCTGATTAGCTGGGATCGGTAAATGAAGGTTGGCTTACTGTTGGTCAGGCGTACCGGAGACCTGAAGCAGGAAGGTGGAAGGTCCTCGGGTCTTTGAGACAAAAAGGAATGTTCCGCTTCAAGTTGTGCAAGCATTCTTTTGACCTCAAATAGACACATCGTCATATCCCCATTGGCTTGCAGACGCCATGCGTGGCAGCAACAGCAATCTGTCAATTGTTCAATTAAGCCATTGGTCCGACGAACGGGACAGCAGCTGGAACTTCCCTTCGAGACATGACAAATTTGCTGCCGCGATTTAAGCGGTGGGAGGCCAATAAAATGTGCTTGCAAGAGGCAATATTATTGTATTGTACTGTAGTATTTATCAGCTTTACTGCCACCACCAAGTGAAGTGCCGTAGCATAAAAAAATTGTCCTTTCCGCCTGTTCCACTATCGAAACTTGCCGTTGCCATCGATGACAAACATTAGCCTCAACAATCTGCAGCTATTTATTCAAAGTTGACGCCTTGCGAGGTAAAAGTGCTGCTAACCTTTTGGACCTCCAACAACCAATTGCCCTTAGAAGTGGCGCCTAGAGAAGGCTCGAATCTTATTCCGAAGTGACGCAAGGCAGCGCTTGTGGACGGAGTCTAGGCCTTATCTGGGTAGGGTTTCGGAACCTATTGTAGCGCAGTGCATAACTGCGCTTCTATGATGAGCACCAACTACTTGAACTCATGTCAGCAACACCATTACTTCCCCACACTCCTGTCCCTGATTTATTTCGCCCAGATACTTCCTACTGGCCTGATACGACAGCATCAGCTTATGCCAATGGGAGCTGGGAAGATCTAGACTATCCTTGGCACCGCAACAAGAACGCCGACAGCCTCTCACACTATCCACTAGGTCACCAATCTACGCATTCGTATCCATCGCAACGTGCGCAGTGTAGAACAACACATTTGAGTGGTCCGACACCGTATTTCAAGTCCGAGTATGCTTACCTGCCAATCGATATGGCTGGTGTATTACACGTTACCCCCGACGTAGCCAAGGCCGAGTACAGCGATGATGAGAGCACGAAGCGTGAAGGCTTGCTGGAGATGGATCAAGAAGAGGTCGACGCCATTATACGGAACAAGAGGAAGGTGAGGGATCCAAAGGCATGTTATGCTTGCCACAGACGCAAGGTCAAGTGTGATCGCAACTTGCCTTGTGACTCGTGTGTGAAGAGAGACCATCCAGAGCTGTGCTCATACGAACGACCTACAAAGAAGAGACGGATTGCACTCAGTAATGCACTTGCCGCTGCCGATGGTGCCGGCACTGCTGTCGAGCCAACCACAGAGCGGATTATCAACAGTGGGCCGAATCTCACAGTGCCCAAGGAACAATGGGAGAGATTGCATAGGGAGCTCGCAGAATTGAGAGCGCATGTAAGGGAAGAGAAGGACGGTGGTGACGGTGCGAGTGTGCACATGTCGGATGAACCTTATCAATCTGCTAATGCCTCTGGAGTCCTCAGCCTGTCTGACGAGGGAGATCGGGAAGGGGTGCATGCGCCCAGTAGTCAAATGGGCACCATGCACCTGGGCTCACGCTCCGTGCTGGCATACATGATTGGGAATAGGTCGAAGTCAACACAAGATGCGGCACGGCAGGTGCTGAAGGAGAATATTCTGCCCAACCTGGGTTTGGACAACGAAAGTACAACATACCCGTTTGTTGACCTCTGGAGCACTGACAAAAGCATGCAAGACGTCAGTGGCCTAATGAAAACCTTACCGAACGACGACGTGTGTCGGGAGTTTTGGTTGACATACAAAGACATTCCCTGCACTATCTATCCCGTCGTGCCCGATGTTGAGGCTTTCGATCAGACATTGTCTACCCTTCTCCAGACTCGTGCCGAGTTCATGAGGACTGGCAAAGCGATCGACCCTAATCGTCCTTATGGTTTATCGTTGCCTTGGATTGCCTTGTTATTTGCGGTCCTTGCATCTGGAATCCAATGTACTGGTCGGGCAGCGAAAGAACGAGAGCTGACCTCACAAGTCTATATCTGTTGCGCCTACCAAGCACTACGGATGTCGAACTTTCTTACGCATCCGTCCCTAGAGACGATACAAGCATTATTGATTGTTGGCAATGCCTTATCCTACAACATGAATCCAGGAGTCAGCTATGTGCTACTTGGCATGACGCTACGTAGCGCTTTGAGCATGGGCTTACATGTACGATCACAAAACTTCTCCGAACACGAGAATTATCTGCGCTCTCGCATTTGGTGGGCACTCGCGTGGCAAGATGCTCACTTCAGTGTGAGTTACGATCGGCCAAGCTCGAGCATCCTATGTATGACGGATGTTCCGTATACTAAACATAGCTCGCCCGGTAACAGAAGTTACGTCGAAAGTATGTCCGAAATTATCAAGCTAACTCAGGGGATTTTGCGGTATCGGGCTTTGAATCAACAGAAGGCAATGAACTGGTCGATGATTGCCAAGTACAAAGATGATGTCCACAAGATCTGGGATGATGCTCTTCCTCGGCTTCGAAACCGCGCTCAATGCGTTCTTTTGACCGATCATCTTGAACGACTGGCATTGAGGCTACATTGCTCTTACCTCATAAGCGAGATATGCCGTCCAGCGTTGAAAGAAGACCCTCATCCACCAACCTCGGATCCAACAAATACAACGAAGTCTCCAGTTGTCTCACCTGGAAACGCACCAAGGAAATCTTCATATTCGTCAGCACATTCATCTAATGGTGATTCACCCCAGGATCAAGCTATTGTGCTAAGTTTGAGAGCAGAATGTGTGAAGCACCTCGAAAACGTTGTTGGAACATATGTTGAGCTCAACCCTATCAACAAGTACGCGGCGCGCTCGTGGATTGGCATTCAAAGATCGATTTCTGCCGCATTCCTTCTTGGCGTTCTACCAGAAACGAAACAGGAACCAAGAGTGATCAGACTACTTACCGAACTTGAAAGGGGCATACAAGAAAGTGCGATCGAAGACACCGATTCCCATAAAAGTCAACCAGATAGCATCACACCTATGGGTCCCGACGGCCGCCGTCTCTCCATGTCAGTCGGGCACTCAAGAGATGCGCCCCTTTGGGTTCGAAGCATGACAGGCAGTCTCAGCGCACTAAGTAAACTCAACGCCGCTCTGGCCGGCAAAGCCAGCTCTACCCAATTTCCTACCTCACACGCCCATCATCCGCACCAACAGCAACACTGGTCGATAAATGCTGCGGCGACCGCTGCTGCAGGCGGCGTGTACAACACACCCGTCGTCTCTCCCGGCGGGCATACACCAGGGATTAATGGTGTGATGATGGGAGGCATGCCGCAGTTTCCGGTGCTGTATCCACCGAACTACCAGTCGAATTTCATGGTGCAGCAGGTTATGCCTACGGCGCCTGCTATCATTACAGGACCGTATACGCCGGAAAGTCAGGGGAGTAATGGGGATTGGAATGCTGGGAATTTGTCCGAGCGGGCTTTGAAGTATGTCCATCCTGGGCTTTGGGGTGGAGAGTAAGGTATATTGTGATAATCGTAGCTGGGTGTTGTGCATACTGCAATATGAGTACAGTGTGCATGCGAGGTCTTAGGGTATGTTTGGAATAAAGCGTTGGCGGGACTAAAAGTAAAGGATACCTAGGTATGGTTGTGAGTAGTATAGGTCTTAGATAATTTCATTCGTTCGATGTTTAAGCAGACGAGCACATTCGCATCACCTCTTAATTACAAAGTCGATACCACGACTGCTATTCATATTTCCAAGACACCACCTAAGTTTTTGATCAACCTCTTCCTGTTTTCCTGTGCTCTAAGCTCGAAGGATTGTGTGCAGCCTGGTTATAGTTTGGTCCGATACTGTATTCAGAGAGCCATGTATTAGGTTGCTGACGTATGGAATTTGCCTGTTCTAGTGAATATTTAAATCGAGGGTCCAATGTTCGGTGTAAACGGCTGAGTAAGTAAGATTTTATTTGATGTTGTTTAGTTACTTCGCGTATTGTATTGCACTCCATAACACGTTGTAGCGCTTCAGACCTGATATTGATATACATTGCGCCCAACAGTTGAAACACGCGAGTGTCTTCTTTGATTCAGACCCCCCTCCTATGTCCAAAGTAAGGTCAAAGGATGCTTCTAATAAATACACACATTTCTGCCATTTAGGGTATACTTATCCTCACTTAGCATCATTTCTTGGATAGGTAGTTCGGACTCGTATCTCCTTATCGTTCCTTTTAGTAATACTTCAACTTCAATTCACAGCCAGTTGCTGTGTTGGTACCGAGTTCGCGGACTTGAAATCTCCATTCAGCGGAAAGCCAGGTGAATTCGTTGAGCTGAGGACCTGAGAGTAGTTTTGTTAGCACATTACCACTTTGTGGACTTGAGGATTTTGGAGACATACCACTTCGAACACTTCCTTCGTTATATTCTGTGTGTCACCAAACGTAGAAGCTTCCTTCTTGATCTGTGCCGTGAATGCTTTGACGTTATCCCTCAACATCTCTGGTGAGAAGCCTAACTGTCCTACGGCCATGCGTATCACGCCTTGTCTCTCTCTATATGTGCTTCCGCCCATGGTGTTCTGCACGCTGACTGCGATGTTATCTGTTACTGTGCCCAGCTTAACGCTCGGCATTAAACCTCTTGGACCCAGGATCCTGGGTATACCCGCTTTCTGGATAATAGGCAGCATAGCCGGCGTGGTTATACAGCGATCGAAATCGATTTTACCATTCTTGATGATATCGAACACTTCTTCATCACCGACTAAGGACGCGCCAGCTTCCTTCGCAGCTCTACCCTCTTTGCTGTTCGGCGGACATATCACACAGACTTTAATATCTGTTTTCACGGAATGCGGTAACCGGATCTGGTTTCGCAGTACAGGGCCATCCTTTTTTGTCTTGAGACGAATGGCGAGGTCGTATTTTGGTATACTTGTGTCGCGACCGACTTCGCAGGCGCGGATGTATTGCATTGCGTCGCAGAGGGAGAACATCTTCAGGACTTTTAGGTCGGGCATTTTGTACGTTGTGTGCTTCTTGCGCTTCTTTTTGGCTTTGATTCTAGCGTCTTTTTCTTTGGAGGATAGTTGGCGGTTTTTTTGGACGGCATGGAGAGACGGGGCGGTGGTGAATGTTCGTATTGAGATTGTTGCTTGCGGGTTGAAATTGGGCCGTAGCGAGGATAGTGAGCGTATGGGGTTCATGTTGTTGAATTGGGTGCCCGGAGGCAAGATTGTTGTATTACTTACGAATGTAGAGAGCTCGTTGATGATGGTGTTGCTGTTGCTGAACTTCACGAGTACCAGTCGTTTTCGGAGCCTCGTATAAGTAGCAAGGCTGTAGCTGGCGAGCGAATCATGTCGACCGAATTGCGGGGAGGCACCCTTGCGTAGTTTCAGTGCGGGAATATATTTCGAGATTTGTTTTGGTGGTGCGTGACTCAACTGCCCTCGATCTTTCGTTCCCACAAACCATCTCGCTGCTTCTTCTCACCCTTGATAAATTCCGGTCGATCGTACACAGCAGTCATGGCATCCAAAGGCGAGCCCAAGGGCAAAAAGGCCCCAAAGGTCAAACAAATGGAATTGCCCAACGCGGCAGCAGGAGTGGTTACACGATTCCCTCCCGAGCCATCAGGTTATCTTCACATTGGTCATTCAAAGGCTGCTCTGCTTAACGATTACTTCGCGCACATCCAATATCCTGGTGGCAAGATGATCCTTCGATTTGACGACACGAACACCGAGAAAGAGAAGGAGGAATATCAAGATGCAATCCACGAGGATGTTGCTTTGCTGGGCATAAAACCTGACATGGTTTCATATACCAGTGACTATTTCGACGATATTGACAAGTACTGTGTGCAGATCATTCAAGCTGGCAAAGCTTTCGCAGATGACACACCCGGCGATGTAATGAGCAAGATGCGCATGGATCGCGAGCCAAGTGTGCACAGAGACGACAGTATTGAGGACAATTTGAAGCGATACGAGGAGATGAAGACTGGTTCTGACGAGGGTAGACGATGGTGCATACGAGCCAAAATTTCCTATGCCAACGACAATGCCTCACTACGAGATCCAGTCATTTTCCGATGTCCGAAGAATCAGAACCCGCATCATAGGACAGGAACGAAATACAAGGCCTATCCAACCTACCAATTTGCCTGTCCGATCGTTGATTCAATTGAAGGAGTTACACACGCCTTGCGGACCACAGAATACAATGACCAAGATGCACAATACAAATGGATTCTAAAGGCTGTTGAGCTGCGTGCACCTTATATCTGGACGTTCTCGAAAATCCAGTTTGTCCGCACATTGATGTCGAAACGAAAACTCACAAAGCTGGTTGATGCGCATGTCGTATCTGGCTGGGACGATCCACGATTTCCAACCGTTCGAGGCATCCGACGACGGGGCATGACTGTTGAAGGACTGCGAGATTTCATGGTATCTCAAGGACCGAGCAAGAATATCGTGAACATGGATTGGCATACCATATGGGCTATGAACAAGAAAGTAATTGACCAGGGTGCTGCGCGCTACACAGCTATTGATGTGCCGTACGTAAAGTGCAAGGTCAATGGCATGGACAAACCTGCATACTCTGAGAAGCAGAGGCTACATACGAAGTATGACCTTGGCGAGAAGGATGTTTGGTATAGTGAGAATGTTGCCCTTGAGCAGGAAGACGCGAAGACATTTGCCGAAGGAGAAGAGATTACGCTTATGAATTGGGGTAACGCAATCGTAAAGAAGATCGAATATGAATCTACTAGTGCCACCGAGACAAGCACGGACGGCATTACAGACGGAGTAAAAGCGCTTGGCAATGTCTTGTCTATCGAGTTTGACCTCCACCTTGCAGGCGATGTGAAAACAACTAAAAAGAAGGTGACATGGTTATCACTGGACCAGGATCTCTGCCCAGTCGAGTTGGTGGATTTCGACTATCTACTCAGCAAGGACAAGTTAACGGAACAAGAGGAGGACAAGTGGGAAGACTTCCTAACACCAAAAACTGAAACCAAATCCGAGGCAATGGCCGACTGCAATATCTGGAACATCAAAAAAGATGACATTTTCCAGTACGATCGGAAGGGATACTACCGATGTGATGTGGCGCCAACGAAGGATACCAAGGGCGTTTTCTTCAAGATCCCGAGCGGAAAATAGAGGTTGAATGATAGCAGGAATGAACGGACGAATGGATGAATGTATGGGATGAGGATTCACGAATCATGAGCATGGAGGAATAGTACTACCGTTTTTATGGCAGTGCTCAGAAAAGTTCTGTCGTTGTGCAACAAGCATTGAGCATCACCAAGCTCTTGTGTCGGCATCATACAATAAGTCTTCAAAGACGGAGGAGGGAGATAGGCACAGCATGTCTTCAGACATAGCAACTCTTCCAATGATAGTACTCTAGTAGCAGGCACGGATCACAATTGAATCCTTGCGCCACACCCAGATATCTTGGCCTTCTCCCTTATCTCTACTTGGTACGTCTACCACGATTGACCTTAATGAGATATACAGGTGCGAACAATCAAACACTAGGTACAGTGAGCTAGGAGCCTGATATGGTGCTTTATATGGTTGTCTCTCTAACGCTCAGGAGTAGGGCAGGCTCGCACTGTGCTTGTGGATGACATAAATTCTTCGGATGCCTGGAAAAGGGGAGCCAAGAGATTTTCGTCCACTGGTACAGTAGCAATACTTCGTATCAAATCCCTTACACACGCGTAGCGATA
>Ga0068631_100443_pt1 | contig 16254 bp, 17 predicted proteins | sample InSIn5gowninarea_2_FD_77434 | JGI IMG/M metagenome (GOLD analysis project Ga0068631, IMG submission 77434) | Clean room microbial communities from NASA Spacecraft Assembly Facility at Jet Propulsion Laboratory, Pasadena, California, USA -... ...
CTCACCGGTATAACATACCTCGGCGTCGAATGGGTGCTCAACCCGATCGTGCGCACGGACATCGATGTGCCCGCATTACTCAAGAGTGTTGGTGGTGATGCGTATCCAGAGCGGAGAGATGAGCTTGTAAGGATACTGGATATCGATTTACGCTGGCGCATGCACGCTGTTAGCGATGGCGAACGAAGACGGGTGCAGCTTGCGATGGGACTGTTACGGCCGTGGGAGGTGTTGTTGTTGGATGAGATTACGGTTGATTTGGACTTGTTGAGTCGCAAGGGGTTTTTGGACTGGTTGAAGGGAGAGACGGAACGGAGGGGGGTGACGGTCGTTTATGCGACGCACATTCTTGATAATCTTGTGGGGTGGCCTAGTCATGTTGTGCATATGCATCTTGGTAGGGTGAAGGAGGTTGGCGGGATGGATGGGTATTTGGAGGAGGCGCAGAGAGTGAGGGATGAGGTTGATGAGGGGAGTGGGAATAGTTTGCTGAGTGAATTGGTTTTGGGGTGGTTGAGGGAGGATTTGGAGGAGCGGGGGCCGAGGGAGAAGATGAGCGGGTGGCCCCCGGAGATGACTGGGCCCGAGGGGATTGGCGGTTATGGGTTGGAGAAGAGGCCTGCTAAGGATTGATGGGGAGGGGGGTGTGGAGGGGTCGTTGGTTGATGGTAAATGGGACATGGTAGAGGGTGGCTTGGACGGAGAACCAAGCAGGGTGATCGCACAGGTGGGTTGAGATGTCGGAAAATAGAGTGATGCCTTTGGTTTTTGGTTTTGATTTGTCTTTTTGATACCCTTTCTAGCCTTCAACTGGCTATGAGCATTGCATATATCTGCATTGGGTCGGGTGGTGTGGAATGATACATAGTGCATGGGAAGCCTTAACGCTTCCACAGATGGAATTTTTGTCGCCGATGGTCTATATATGCATAGATCTATGTAGACTGAGCTTCTTTCAGTGGCAACCTATTTACATAGTTCCTCAACGTCAATCCTCAATATTCTGACTGATCCATCGGCGCCTGCCACAGCTAACTGGGCACCTGGTCCATCCTCCGCGTATTCGGACCAATCTGGTTGCCAAGCCAGTCTGTTCACTGTCTTCCTCAGACACATATCTCTCTCGAGGTCAACTGACACCTGCAATTCAAGATCATTGACGTCGAAAATATGTACGGACAGGTTTCCGTCATCCTCTCCGACTGCAAGGACTGCACGAGTCCGGTCATGATTGCAAGTGAATGAGATGGCTGTAACGGCGGACGGTCTAGTCAGCGTTGTGCGAAGCTCGAATTGAGGCTTAGACATGGCTTGCTCATGGACATCTTCAGGCTGATTGCGTACATCTTGACACATCCACAGTTTGACTGTCTTGTCACGACCTGCAGTTGCGAAAAACGGATGACTTCCCACGGGTGACCAAGCCGCGTCAAGAATCATACGCGTGTGTGCTTTCGGCATTGCTTGATAGAGCTCGAGCTGCTTGATTTCGTCTGTTCGTTGGAACACGGTCCACTGCCTGTCTCGGCCAACGCTGAGAAGGAAAGCTTTTTCGCTCCACACCAATCTTGTGACTGTAAGTGAATGGGCTGTAAGTGGTGGTTTGATCTCCCTCCAGTCGTTTTCGGCATCATAAAGTCTGATTGTGGCATGTTCAATGGAACTGGCTTTACATGCTGTGGCGAGAATGCCATTATTGTATGCACATTCACTGATCTCATAGCCATGACCATAGAGCTTTTCGTGCTCCGGCCATAAGGTATGGCGCGAAAGCAAATCTTCCGTTGGTGGCTCCTGGATACCGCGGATGGATATACCAGCCAGAGCTGTCGCTGCTGCATATTCATCGTTCCCTTGTCTAGGTCCAGCTTCAATGATGTCGTCTGGTTCGCCCATAGCCTTGTTCGATAAACCGAGCACTGGTACCGCAGCTGTCTCTGGAAGATTCTGTTCGTCAGGTGGCGTGATGTTACACAATCGTTGCAGTGCGTCAACCAGCTCTTTGGGCTCATCGAATACTCGCAGTAGTTTTTCGTCCGCACCCGAAACGAATTGGGAAGAACTGGTGCATGAAACTACATTGCAATCGTAGCCGTGGATTTGACACCTGCTGAATTCACGCCACGTTCGTCTGCCGTTCCGTCTCCATTCTGCATGCAATCGGGTCGTCTGGTCAGAGCTCGTAGATAGTACATATTCACCTCGTGGAGACCAGCAGATACTATTCACAGAATCGGTATGGCCACCAACTCCAGGCCGCAGTTGCCAGAAGCTGGTAATGGGATCGTAGTGCCATATACGCCAGCTACCGGTCCGTCCAAGACTGATGACAGCTGTAGTATCTGCAGCACATATCCACTTGCCAGTCCAGAAACCGCCAGAGGAACCAGTCGCAGTCGTCGCACCTTTCAAACCACTCATTTCGCCAAGTCGAGTCTCACTAACCCATATACCCGATGTCGGATCCGGCTCCCATATTGCTAGAGTTCCATCAGCAGATGCTGTCAACAGTTTTGGGTTGTCTGTGTTTTGCCAATCAGCTGAGTAAACCCAGTCTTCATGACCTAGCAGAAGTGCTTCAAATGTTATGGAGTATTTCTGATTGCCAATGCTGACTGACTTCACCTTCGCAGTTAGTGTTTGCTCGAACGATGCGATGCTGTGATCTGCTGTGTTGTTGGCCTTGTTGTTTACATCACCTGCCTGATAACGCCAGAGACGGACGTATTTGTCGTGACTTGTGGAAGCTAGGATGTAGCCGTCATTACCAGAATTTGTGATTGATAGCGAGCGAATCCAACCTTCGTGACCGGTCAATGAACAAGCCATAGTGGCTGTCATAGATTGAGACATGGTATGCACGGAGTAGATGAATATCTCGTTCCTCGTGCCTGCAGCAGCCAGGAAGAAGCCTTCGTTGGCATTAATGCTAGGGAATAAACCCATGGCCAATGCCAAAGGTATGAAACGTGGTTTTGGCTTGATTACAAGAACTTCCTCTATGCTTGCCTTCCCAACACGCCATATTTTCATGGTAGCATCTGCACCGCCACTCACCACTAAGTCACTGCCATCTAGTGCTGTGACTGTGTTGACGGCGCCAGCATGACCAGCAACTTTCGCGGCAAGTAGCCAAGAGCCTTGTGAAGGAACATGAGTCCACACAACAAGATCTCCTCTAGCATCGGCACTGATCATTCGAGTTTCTGCTCCCATTCTGTGTACTGTGATGGCAGTGACTTTGTCATCGTGACCTTGGAGCAGTTGAACCACGCCATGAGCACTGTCTGATAGCGGCCGCCATATAGCGATATTTTGATCGGCTCCATAAGCAAGAAATCCTGCTTCCGCAGACCAAGCAGAAGCGCTTGTGTTCCTATTGCCGCCGATGCTCAGGTACTCTACCTCCTCTGCGATAGACATTGTGAGCGGAATTGTTCGAGTATTCTGGCTACAAAACACGAAATTTACGAGATTTGCCGAAGTTTCAACGAAACGTGGTTGATGCCTCAGGCATCCTAAAATTCTTTCATCCTCCTCTTCATGCCAGCATAGAATATCCTCGTCAAAGACCGCACCAAAATGACCAGCCGTGTCTTCGATTGTTCACATGACCGAACTTGCGTTTTAAGTGCTATGCAAGGAGGAGGAGATCAGTCAAGGACTAGTATAGCATACCTTCTTGAAAGACAACATCGTTTTTGATGGCTGTGCTTCGAGTGTGTGTACACGCACTGCACAGCAGATCTTGACATCCACACCCAGCAGTTGGTGGAGTACTGCACAGATACCGAGCTGCAAAAGAAACGTTAGTGGATACGGTTCTGAGGCTCGCTTATATCAAAAGAAAGCTGACCATGAATTACCGCACTTAGAGCACTGTAAACACTCTTCGAGTTCAGCACCAAGAGCAACCAGCATACTTCAAAGCTAAAGCCAAACCTTGCTACAATCTCGATATCGACCTTTGTCGTTGTACAGCAGGGATCACTGCGAACAGAAACAGAAGAAAACGTTGCTGCCCGTACGGTCGGTACGTGAGGGGCTCGGGGAGAGCGGGACGAAGTTTCGCGGCCAGGCCATGGCCGATCAAGCTAAAAGTCCGCCACTTGTTCCACGATACGCAACACCATTGGCGTTTCGGCCTTGCTCTCTGCCACCATGGTCTAGCTTCTCCGCCCTTTGCTGGTTTATTCACAATACTCGTATCTTTCATCTTGGCAACACGGTAGCTTCGATGTGGCATGGGTTGGGTGTTCTTAACGGGCCAGGCGGCGTGCGCACTCAGATCGAAGGAAATAGGCCACGCCCGCCATCTTCTTTCAAATCCACTTATCACCTAAATCCTTCGGCCGAGGACCACGCAACCACGGAGGGTATGGAACTAACTGGTTCTCTCGCTTATCACAATGTGAGTTGAGGTCCACGAGTTTCGTCCCGAGCTATCCATACTATCGGTGTTATCTCTTCAAGCCCACGCGGCACACTGTATCCTATCAGGAGGCGAACGTGCCCCTCGTGATTAGTTACTAGTACCTTTGTCTTTTTGACCCTGACACTAAGGATCGCGACTGATCCTGGAAGCGACATATCCACGTCTTGCGCATTCGTCCTTGACTCATCTCAGATTATCACCTTACACACGCCTCAGATTATCACTCTGTACACGCCTCACTGGCGATGACAACTCTTACCCTGGGTGGCTCGACTATCGTTGTTAACTGAGTCCTTGACTCACCACACCGGTAACTCTTGTATGCTTGGAAACCTTGTGTATCTTGACGACGAGACAAGATGGCATCCATTCCCGCTGAAACATGGACCTGGTATGGTGTTGTGGTCTTGATGCTAGGTCTACGGTAGTATGTTGCGCTCTTCGGATTATCCTGGGCAGCTGAGCTAACATTTGTGTTTAGTGCTGCACGAATTATGCACTTCCGCAGTATTCGCAAACTACAGGTTGAGGACTGGTTCATGCTGGTTGTCTTCTGTATGTATACTGTACTCATAGTCTTTCTGAATATATGCGCCGATGTCTCCACCAACTTGATCGATCCAGCCGACGTCGAAAACTTGTCACCTCAGGACATCAAGGACAGGATATATGGGTCTAAGTGTGTATTGGTGGTTGAAAGTGCCATGTGCTTCGTCCAGTGGGGCACCAAAGCATGTCTCTTGGCCCTCTATTTTCGTCTCACTCAAAACTTGCGACAGGCCATCATCGTCAAAACGGCTGCCGTGTATTGCTTTACCACCTATGTGGTCATGATATCGCTGTACTATGGTTATTGGTGCAGGCCTTTTACCGCTTTCTGGGATACACCAACCCCGAATATCCAATGTGCCACCCAGATACACCACTTGGTAAGTTCCAATACCGTCGTGGCATACCCTAGATCTAACGACTGTTATAGATTGTGAACCTCGTGTTCAACCTCACGAGTGATCTCCTCATCATATTCATACCGCTTCCTCTGTTCATCAAAGCCAAGCTGGAGCCCAGAAAGAAATTGCTTCTCATTTTCCCCTTCTTGCTAGGTTTTTTCACCATGATCTGTGCCATCTTGTCTAAGCACTCGTCTTTTACGCAACCGTTCTCTTCAGATTGGATATACTGGTATACACGAGAGGCGAGCACAGCCATGATCGTGACGAACCTGCCTTATGGTTGGGCGATTTTTCGAAAGGTCCTTGGCCTCAAGCCATTCTTTGGCAAAAGCGGTTCCACAAGCAACCCCGCCACCGCAATATCCGGGAAACATGTGGGTGGTGTGAACGTGCCGACAGCGACCCGCGCTCATGAACCCAACACGAAGTCATGGCCAAGCAGAAACCCAATGCACCTCTTCTCCAGACGTGATACCCTAAAGCCTCTGACGGGCAGAACGGGATCAGCAGGCTCTGAACTGGTTGAGCGTGATGATATCCACATGATGAATTGGAAGAAAGAGCACGAAATAGACGGCAAATCTGATCCACTGAGCACGCCCAGCTTCGAAGGACCTGGTGCTTACAGTGTGAAGCATGACCCTATTGACCGCTTATACAGTTTGGACGATGATGACCTTGAAGGTTCACTTACCAAACCTGCTGCAGTTCGACAATACGAGCCCTGAGGCCATGTTTGCGAGCAGTTTTTCAGAAACACCACACACGAAACGCATAACGGGCTCAAAAGTGCTGACAGGCATGTGCACCTAGCTCGGGACACCTGCCCGAACTGGCTCGACTGCGCTCGGCATATGACTAATAAATGACTCGAGCTTCTTGCTTTGTCAATTTCCGTTACCATCAAAGAGCATCGTCAATATATACCTCGCCATGCGCATTCGGGATTGAGGTAAGTCATATTTCTTTCCCATTTTTGGCTTTCGTCCCGCGACAATGACTAACTTCAGCACAGCGAAAATCCGAAAAGATTCACTGAGCCTTCCCCAATATCAGAATCGACCGCAAGACGCAACTGTGCACAATTCAATACCTTCTTCCGTTCTATACTCGTCGCATCCACAATTGGACGCTCGAATTTCGGAAGAAAGTGCACGCCATATATTGAAGGAAGCCTCTCCAAAGCGATCAGAGCCTTTTCCAGAAGAGATCGCACAAGCTATACACACGTTCTCGCAGACACGAGATGTCTCAGATACCAGAGAAGACGTGACCGAGACGACAATCCCTGCTAAATCATTGATAACACCAGCACCTCTGGCACTTACAGCGTTATCCCACATCGCACCTTTGCCACCACCATCGCCATCCTCGTCACCCAAGTCGAAAACTGAAAAAAGAAGCTCGCTCTCTCTGGCACTACCAAATAAGGCTGCTCGCTCTCTAACACTCAGAGTGTCTCCTGCGCTGAATGACCCACAAATCATGACCCGCCCGGTTGCTCTTCTGATCATGTCTCTTGGGAACCCACCACCCTACCACTCAACACGCCACTCAGCCGCGCATCTCGTTTTAAAATCCCTTCAATCCAACCTTTCTCTCCCACCTTTTACTCTGAAATCGAAACCCTACGGCGGCGGACACATCTCCCACGGCTCTGACGTCTCGAGACCTGAATTCACACTCTGGCAGTCCGCGTCTCTAATGAACGTATCCGGCCCTCCCCTCCTCAAAGCATGGAAACAGTTCCTCGCAATGCAACAAGTCAATGCTCTACGCCCGGAAAGAGGCCTAGTAGTCCTCCACGACGAAATGGAAACCGATCCAGGTAAACTCACAGTCCGAAGAGGTGGAACCACAAGCGCAAAGGGTCACAACGGGATCAAAAGCGTGCAAGCATCTTTGAAGGGCGCAGGCATGATGCCTCCAGAAGATCGATTCATGAAGATTGGGATTGGCATCGGAAGGCCTGCGGGCGGGAGCCGGGAAAGTAGAGATGTCAGTGCGTTTGTGCTGGGACAACTAACCTCAAGAGAAAAGGAAGGGCTTGAAGCTGCGGCATTCGAGGTGGAGGCCGTGCTGTTAAATGAGATAGCAAGGATTGGGCGGCTGTAGACCATTGTATCGGTATGTGCATGGTCTACTTGTTTCGCCTGAGGCACTGCGGCTTCCACCTTTCCTACTGTTTGTACCAACATATATTGATCGATTGGTGGAATGATTGCGTCTGGCTGAGATATCTACTCGTCTTTTTCGGCGATCTTTTTGGGCGTTACGCACTATCAGTCATACCAGTTGATGTTTGATTTGGACTCGAAGCGAGTCACAATTTCCTTTACTTTACTTGGTTATATAGACGAGATACCCCCACTACATACATATGTAATGTACCACCACTGAGCCGCGGCCTCACATCACAAACCTAATTTATTACACCCAAACTCTTTGTACCTGGCCTTAGTTGTTTTGTGCAAGTGCTACGCCATGACCGTGACCGTCATTGGGGATGTTTTCCTCAATTTCGGATTGGGAGGGAGTTTCTATGTAACTCGCTTACTCGCTGGGCTGACAATGCTTGCTTGCTTGCTTATCCCCAGCTACATACATCGATAGATAGATGACTATAATTTATAAGGAAATACCGGCTTAACGAATAGATGTACTTTATTTTTCGCAGAATGCCGTGACGGAATCTTTTGCTATGTATACCCGTCAACCAGTGACCTAGTATATGCGACTGAATGTGTGGTGTAGTGTTATCCCCGGCGTGTGTGATTTGTAAGGAGAGTAGCTTGATGTTTAGGAGTGACAAGAATAGTGGCCCATGTGTAGTGTTGGTATTAAGGGATTGGAGGTTGGGAATGGAGATGGAGGATAGAATTGGCGGGAGTGCGAGCTGGTAGATAGCAATTTGACTGACTGACTGACTGATAAGCTTGTAAACGAGCAACTAAGCAAGCGAGGAAGGAAAAACGTGCATGTGTCGGCAATACGGCGAGGAGGGAGAGGGAAGTTTGGTTTCATGAGTTGGTGGGTGATGGGGTGGTGGTGGATGGGAGAAATGAGGGAATGAGGGGTATCGTGTATGGGTAGACAGGATGTAGGTGGTAAAAATATTGGGAGTATTGTGGTCGGGTATGTTGGTAGACGAGGTTGGCTTGAAGTGGATGCATTTTGCTTGGGGTTACAAGCAGTCTTCGAGCAGCTAGCGGTGCTTCGAACAGTGAGACTGAGAGATAGACGGTAGAACTGGAGTATCGTACACTAGTACTGTAAGTTGAGATTCCACGCGTGGGCGTATGCAATGTATTTTTATTAGTGTAAGTTCTATCGTGCTGTGTCATCAATGTCTCTTTTATGTGCAAACGACTGAGGTGAGGTTGCAGTAGAGGATGGCATATACTCTCATAACTTCGTAATTCGTGAGTCTAGACTGATATTGCGCTTTTGACGTCAAGTTGAGTGGAGCTAATATTGCTGGCTTGTGCGCTTCCAGGGTGTACGCTCTTCGAGCGTTATGGAAGTCTACTGTTATAGACACGGGTGACAGCTGACTGTTGCCAGTCGATCCTCCCAGAAAGGGGACTGTTGATAGACTATTGGGATGCAAGCCGCATGGACATTGTGCTTGTTATCGTGAGCTATTGTTGCAACCATTCCTGGCAACCCCAGTGCACAGCTGGTTGGCTGGAGTTCGCATGTTGTTGATTCCATGGACGAAAGTGCTCTCTACCCCTTCACTCTGACTTCGACCAGTCCATGTACAAAACATCCGCCTGCGAGCTAGTGCTGCGCCAGCCGTCTTGATAGTTTCGTAGTTGCGATGGAGAGGAAAGACACTATTGAGATGGGTGCCTAGGGTCTGTCATCTTTGGGGCTGCCGGGATTCGAGACAGGAGGAGTAGTGAGGACTGGTGGTAGGCATGGTCCGTGAGGCATGGCTGGCTTCATCACCCCTGTAGTATCATATGTTCCTCTGCCGAAGTTCAAAGGGGCTTCCATTGTTTGTTCCAGAATACAAGCTCGAGCCTCGCAGGTCGACGCTGAGGTGTTAGCAGTATGCTGGCCTTGTTCGCTTGAGCAAGATACTGGTAAGAGTGACTGATTGACAGCGAGATGGGCAGACGAAGTGCGAAGAATAAATATCAAGTACTCGAAACATAAAGTGGTCAGAGCATTGTTCATCGGGTTGAACAAGCAGCGGTGTCAACAGCTCTTGCCACCATGCAAGCTCCTCATACGTTAGATAGAGCTGGCGGTGACGGGTACCGCATGACTGACGTCTCAGCACAACGCCTCGGATCCTATGTTTGAGCTAGCGTGTCAAGCCTGACGTGATGAGGATGATCCATATGCATTGGAAAAGCGTATTGCACCGACATTTTAGGAAAAAGTAGTGCAACTGTGAGATTTTGGTATCAAAGAAGTAGAGATGTTTGCCCCAGACGTAAAAGCGGTGAGGCTGTTTAGTGCATAGCGCCACATTAGTCTGAAAATAGTGAGTATCTGCACTGCTTCCAAATCAAATGCATGGGTTGATGCTCAGCTCTTGAGGTTCATAGGTCTGTATATTCGGCCGAGGGGTAGGACATCTGATTTCAGATGATGAGTATTTATTGTGTTACATGCTGTCCGATTAACGAAGAATCGGATCTGTTTCAGCTGAGAGCTGAAGAAGAGAACAAGATCATGTGATGCTTGGACGTCAGGAAGTTGCAGTAGCGGCGCGTCTCTCTTGGAAATCTCCGATGACTGAGAACAGGCGGTGTAACGATGTCGAGCCCCAAAGTGCAGATCACCACCCAATCAGGTACTAGCATTCTGGATTCACTGTCTGATGCAGGTACAACTTCCATGTCGAGATGTTGCTCGTCTCGGACAACATTGTTTCGGCTTCTAGTGTTCGCGGAGTCGGACCTGACAGGCACAACTCATGGGGCACGAGACCAATCTGTGGACGAGGCTGGTCACCACGAAAACGCTTGCACGATGTGGCATGCACGCCAAGTTTGAGCTGTTGCTGATGCATCCTTACAAGCGCCGACCAAACAGTAGGCAGTCGATAAGTACAACCAATGGACGATGGGCTGGATATGCTGATCCGAGGATGGTGATAGCTGAGCAGGTACCTCGCGAATGAAGAACTAGCAAGGTAGCCTTTTTGTCAGCCGTGTGCTCCATAGCCTTGATTGGTTAACGTCGGATGTACTGAAACTCTAACTATTGGCGTCTGCTGTACTTTTGCAACCTCAACGTCGAAGACTGTTTGGAAGTTCAACCAGTGCCGGATGTGCGTGGCTGAATGTATGGCTAATGGAAAGTTCCAGCTGCACACAACAGCCCTAGAGGCAAATCAGGCTTGTGTAGCTTCAGCTCATGGTAGCTTACTCTCATCCAAGGATACCTTGATTCGGCTCTAGATTAAATCACGTTACTGGTGACTGGACTGAACTCCTTGCTCAGTACGAGACCTTGTTCAGCTGTACTGTGAACTCTGAGCTCGACTTCAAGTTACTGTCAATGACCCCAAGCTGGAGCAGTGGTAGAGGCATTAATCTTCACCTATTGAACAAGAACGATGCCATGCCCTGGTTGGGGCACCGTTCTCCCCATCGACGAGGCTTGTCCGAGTATGTATGATCAAACAAAAGGCACAGGCGTAAAAATGGAAAGAATTTGGTGCAACACGCTTCTGTTTCGAAATTCACATGTTATAGTCACGTGCCATGTAAGCATGTAGATGGACTCCGCGTGCCTTTACTCATGTATCGATCCATTCATATATTTATCGTCTCTGCAATAACCGAGGACGTCGTCGTCGACAGCCGTCAGAATGCTTTGCCTGGCATATGCCTAGACTGCCACCAATCCTCCTCTCTCGAGCAGCGCGGATTAACCGCCATCTTCCTCTCCTTCTGCGAGAATGTCGCGACCTCGATTCTGCTCGAAATGAGTTGCGCTGGCTGAGGGAGGCCACCGATGATCAGCTCAATGGACAGGCTGTAAGGAGGACACCCCCGAGTCATGGACATTACAAACATATACACGATCAGACCTTGACTAGTTTCGTCAAGCGACGAGCAAGAGGCGAGCCACTACAATATATCTTGGGAAGCCAGCCGTTTGGCGAACTAGAGATCAAATGCAGGCCTGGAGTCCTGATCCCTCGACCTGAGACCGAGATCTACACCACTGAGCTCGCTCGAACCATACAGAAGCTGCAGGTGAACACGAAAAGGAGACATCTCTCCATTGTCGACTTCTGCACAGGAACAGGGTGCATCGCCCTATTACTCCATGCTCTCCTCAAGCCACACGAATCCGACCACCACGGCGACTCGCAATTACAAATCCGTGCCTTCGACATCTCGGACCATGCATTGAGACTATCTTCGGAAAACATCCACCACAATCTCAAGCTGAACACATTGCACGAGGACGCCCTACAAGACATCTCCTTCAAGCATCACGATGTTCTCGCACTTGCCCAACAACCCAAAGACAAGATCCTTACAACCTTGTATCACAGCGGTAGCCCACAATCATTGGATATCATCGTATCAAACCCGCCGTATATTTCTCCACAACAGTACAACCCCGGCGGCACAACCACAAAGAGCGTCCGGAATTTCGAACCAAAACTTGCGCTCGTTCCTCCAGAATCCTTGGTTTTTGACAATGTTGATCAAGCTGACCAGTTCTATGCTACGCTACTGCGTATAGCTATCGCGACAAAAGCAAAACTACTTGTCATGGAGGTCGGAGATACTGAACAAGCATTACGAGTGAAGAAACTGTGCATGGAATATAAAGAAACGTGGGTAGAAATCTGGAATGATGACAGTGATGTTGTTATTGATACATCAAATGTCGTTGGTTTGGATGCTGGTTCTCGGCACGAAGATAGTATCTCAGCACGAGTTGTTGCTGTCTGGTTTGATACAGAATGGACGAAGTGGAGGAAGGCGAATCTGCCCATGTAGGAACTGAATAGACCTTACCTCTCCTCACGTGCTCTGATGAAGCACCCACCAAATCGAGACTTCAAGTCCTTCATCCCTGCTGTACCACAAACCACAACCTTCATAAATATAATCTCCCTCTGCCTTTCCCTCCATTCCAATCATCAAAGAATCACAGCCCATAAATCAACCCTCAGTAATCCCTCGCCCTAGTAACCCTCGTACACCTGCCGCTCAAAACCACAACCAACCCACCACCTACCCTCGTCGTTCACCGCGAAGGGCTCAACGGCCGATTAAATCCCCCCACCCGATTCATATACTGCCGATACGTAGTCTTCTTCTCCTTCCTCACCGCATAGATCTGATTCCCCGGAACCTTCGTATTCTTCGTACTCCTGAACCCCGCGAAACCCATGATGCGGCGCATGTATGTTTCTTCGTCTTCGGTTTCTTGTCGGGGCGTTGGTTTTATATCTGCGATACTGGTACTGTGTGTGGGGTGTTCTTTTTTGAGGAATTTGCTGTTGTGGTTTCTGTCGTGGTCTGTACGGCGAGGGGGAGGGGAGCGTGGACGTTTCATGCCTGCTGTTGCTGTTTGGTGCGTCAAGGCGGGTGTGGTGCCATTCGTTGTCGTCGTTGTTGTGGATGGTAGTGGGGAGTGGGATCGTGAGCGGGAACGGGAGCGTCGAGGTCTGTGATCTCTGTCTCTGTCTCTGTCTCTACGCTCTCGATCTCGGTCTCTGTTCCTATCACGATCACGGTATGACCGGTCTCGATCTCGACTGCGTTCTCTTCTCCTTGGTCCATCGCCGTTGTTGTTGTACTTGTCTCCGCGCGGCGATCGGGATCGTTTGTGTTTCCGCTCTTCATCTCTGGTATCTCCTCCTGCTCGTGCACTTCTGGTGTGGCCATTTACTTCTCTGTCGTCGTCGTCGCGTCTGCCTCGGGAATCATGGACTCGGGGTGAGCGCGGTGATGTTGTTTCTGTGTCTCTGATGTCTTGCTCGCGGTCGCGACGGGGGCGTTTTGCGGGTGGTTCGTCCATGGTGTGTTGTGTTGCTTTGCGGTTTGTGTTTCACGGCGAGTTGGATTCGTGTTTGCGTGAATGAGTGAGGTTATACGTGAGTGAGCGGATGTGTGCGTTGAGACGGATAGCTTGGTGTAGATATATGTGAACTGTAAATAGCAGTGCGTGGATGACAAGGACCGCAACAGTCAACTCATACGCGCAAAAGTTATAACAAGACCTTAGTTTGGTTCACTAGCGCGAACTTGAAGGCAGCAAAATCTGGAGATGGTGGTTGATAACGAGTGAAAAAAGTTGGAGTAATTCAATGACCACGAATCACATTTTGAAGCGTTTCAGCCTCACTAAACATTTCGCAAGCATGATGAACATCACGAGAGACTAGTTGTGTAGGAACTGCTTCTGTTATACTGGGTACTCAGGACTGTAATCCTTTTACTGCGAACTCATTGTATAGTTAGATCTGACATGGCGCACGCGAATCTATCTCACAGAAGAACACATAACATTTTACTGATATCGAGATTGCTGAATCAGCGAGAAGGGGCATCACCATTCACACTGGTGCTTGATACACTAGAACAGCCTGCAAAACCACTCCTTGCAGAATATGTGAGAAGAGCCAAGGTAGGTAACGAGTCTTCCCATAACCACCTCCCATGTGCACTCCTCGACCTGCTAATATTCTTCTTAGCTATCAAAGAGCCACATCATATTTCTGGGCTTCGAAACGCCAAAGGCACCTGCTGGCATTGATACATTTATTCCATGTTGGAACAAGACACCGCAACAGATATCACAAGCCGTTTCTTCCGTCCTAGCTAAGCTCAACAAGCGTTGCCTTCTTTTAATCGACTCTTTAATGAGTTTAGGCAAGTCTTCAATAGAGCCGAAATCAGAAATCAACCTGGTAGCTTTCCTCTCCACACTCATACAAGGCCCTCGACAATCCCCGCAGATTTCTATATCAGCGGTAGCTGTATATCACATCGATATACCAATGCACAAGTCGGCCGCACCATATTCGCCAAATGCGCTATCTCTGTTATCATACCTCGCCACAACCATAATCACAGTGCATTCGCTTTCGATACTATTGGCGGAGAAGCAAGCGCGAGAACGCAGTCTCGGTGAACCTTCCTTCGGTCTTGCTGAGGAGAAAGAGGGTTTAGTGATTAGCCTGAAACGCACGTCGAAGTCTATTAGACCGGAAGAAAAAAGAATCGTTCTTGAACTTGAGCATCGGCGGAAAAGTGGTCGTGGAGTGTTAGAATGGTATGTCTTGCCTGATAGACCACCGCCTAGAGCACAGAATGCAACGATATCGGCTTTCAAAGAGACTGTGTCATTGCTTGACGACCACCGACCATTCAGAAAAGGAATCGAGGAAAATGAAAGCACAGACCAGGATATGGCTGGATTGACTTTCGAGCTTGGCCTGACAGACAGGCAGAGACTTGAACGTGATGGTGTGGTTCTACCGTATTTTGATGCCCAGAGAGCTGGGGGAGGAGGTGAAGGAGGTCGGATATTGTATGATATGGGTGCGGAAGATGACTTCGATGAGGAAGAAGACGAAATCTGAGGCCGTCCCTAGCATTTTCTCTTCGATTACAATCCCTAACTGCTCATTCAGTGGCCAAACTTCTCAGAAGAACCTCCACCACAAGAAGATAATGATGAACAAGCCGAGGCCAGCGAATGGACCATATTGCTTGAGCATCAGTTCCCAGTTAATTCTCACTGCAGCCTTTCTGTACTTCTTGCTATCCTCTCTCAAACGTCCACTCATTTCACCCATCTTTTCTAGACTGTCGCCTCTGTACAGTAAATCTTCAATATTCTTGGTCATAACTTTTGTCACATCCTTCAACTCATCATTAAGCTTGTCCAAGTTACTGCTCGCTCGAACATCCTGATACGTCTTCTTCGTTCGTTGGATAAAGGTGTCGAACTCGACATAGGCATATGGTCGCAGAGTCGATGAGAGATATTGACCTGAAGGGTAGATGGTGGTGAATTCTTGGGCTAGGTCGGACAGGTATGTGAACGCGAGCTTTCGAGGATAAGATTTGTCGCAAATGCAGAGGAAACACACACTGTCGCGAATGAGGTAGTGGAGTGTGTAAGGACCTGATTCAATTGTAGCTTCTTGTGCTGAGTTGCGATTCAGTCTGCGGAAGATAAGTTTCGATTGTGATTTGACTTCTGCCAGTTCGGTTTCTGTCTGCTCGTCGTCCACTGACGCTGATAGCATGAGCCCATCAAGCCGCGCTGATTGGGAACTGTGTTAGGTTTGCGATTCTTCTAGAGAAAGGAAACAGATACTCTCATCTGTTGTGCACATACCAATCTGCGTTGATGCGATCCCTGAAACTACCATCCCTGCGGCTTGAGACGAACTCTTCGAATGTACTGAACCTGAACCTGAACCTGAGTGCGAGGAGTATTGGGAACTACCTCTGCACGTAGACTAATAATGGCAATACGTGCAACAAAGTGTTGAAAGACCAGATATTCAAAGTCAAGATGTTCTGTTTACTTTACACACGAATTTGGGCGAGCAAGTGAACCTCGATTTCTGACGATCGTCATAGGCTGAAACGAGAGGAAAGGACACCTCTCTAGGTTACACGCTAAACAAGAAATGCACGTGCAGATCTTCGTTGGCACCGCTTACTTAAGCCATCCTCCTTAGCAGGCTGCAGGTACCTTTTCAAATGTCGAGATGGACGATGTCAGGACTGAACAGTCCGGGTCCTGGTTGCAAGCCGCTATGCCACTGTCCGGAGAATCGTTAGACTTACTGGCATCACCCTACTCGCTCAACAGTCGCTGATGTGGAGGTCGCAAACAATCATTGTCTCTTGATCA
>Ga0068631_100448_pt1 | contig 16190 bp, 20 predicted proteins | sample InSIn5gowninarea_2_FD_77434 | JGI IMG/M metagenome (GOLD analysis project Ga0068631, IMG submission 77434) | Clean room microbial communities from NASA Spacecraft Assembly Facility at Jet Propulsion Laboratory, Pasadena, California, USA -... ...
CGCTGTTGTTGGAGCTTGGTAGGTGTCGGACCGGGAGAGCATGTGTCCGGAAGATGCTTGTTAGGTACGGCAGTCGGTTTCCCCCGAACAGACGTGTTGATGTTCTGCTGTGAGCTCGATGCTCGAGTGTTCAATAGCGCAGGTCTCGCGCAGACTGTAGCCATGAGAGCGCTGTGGAGCTTTGGCGCTGGTCGCTGTGAGGCAGCCCAAGGTTGAATTGTACACCGGAATTGTACACCAATGTCGAAAATCGAATCACTGGACGTCGCTGGAGATCAGGAGATGCTGCGATAGAAGAACTGACGTCTGAGGTAGGGCTCTAAAGAGATCGTCTTTGTTTACTTGTGACTGATAAGAGCGTGGAGATAAGGTGATCCTCGCGAAGCGGAAACGCGAATGAGTGCACGATTGATTCAGAAGCAACGGAAAAGCAAGAGATGATAAGTCAGTCGTTCCTTTCTCGACACACAAATTGATGAAGAAGAGCAGAATCGTTGAGCAACTGCAAGTATTACTTTTAGGACAGCGGCACTCCGTACATGTGATTGATTCGGGGCAGGATGATCGTCCGAGCGCCAACTGCGGGGACGACGGGCGTTAGTCGAACGGGGGAACTTTCGCAACACCAATTATTGGCGCGAACCCTTGGCGAATGAATAGCTAAATTGCCTTGTACTATGCTATTGTCAAGTCTACATTGATCTCTAGACTACTCGGAAGTGCTATATCTTGGTTGTGGAGGTTCTTGTGCAAGAAGTGGCAGATTTTATGTCACCAAGCTTGCGCAATTGGCATTTCGCGGGTTGCTATCGTTGGCTGGTTCAGGGTCTCAAAGGTCCCGAACGATTTGGATTTGTGATGCGGCGGCGCCTCGCCGATCCCACACTTCTTATCGAACGAGAGGCCAGAGGCCCAGAGCATGCCAGCAAACAACTGGTGCGCCTTGCCGCTTTTTCCATTCCTCCTTCCATCATGTTGCAGGAGTGAAGACTTCGACTGAAACGTACTCGCATCGATCGGAATTTGCAAAGCGAAAGCTGTGATGGATGGGCGCGAAGCAATGAGGTGATCTTCTTTGCTTTTCTCCTTCTCTTCCACCCAGGTTTCTTGGGCGCCCAGGCAGAAACCCTTGTCAAGTCAGGCCAGCTCGCGTGCTCCGCGTCCCCACATGTCGGATGATGGCACTAACCGAGCGAAGGAGCGAACACACGGGATGGCGTACTCTATAGGCTGCCGGCGTGCCTCAACCTCCCATGGAAATCTTCAATATTTGATTCTAGAGGTCTCTCGCCATCAATTGGCCTTGGAAGGTATCAAAAGCAGGCAAGTAGCCTGGACGGGCGGTCAATGTGATAGTACGAGGTGACTGGACCTCGAGCTCAATCTGATCAGAAGTGCGGCTCTGTACAAGGATCTAAAGGCACAACTCAAGCCCTCGAAGTACTTCACCCTAACCCGCCAAACGAGGGGGAAACCCGCGGGGTCACCCGGGGCCGCGGGCGAGATATAGCCTCGTTCAATCGTCGATAGGCTACCATCGGTACATCGTCCGATTGTGGTCCATTTGGTTGTCTGGAACAACTTTCAGTTGGTCCATGAATTGGCTTGTGAGACCAGGAGGAGTACAAGGTCTTTGTGTTGCATGCTGCAAAACCACGGCCACGTAAAAGGCTTACCTCTAGGCTTGGTACATGCCGGGTACGTGTGGTACGTACTGTGCAACGTCCACGGCAGCCAGCCGCTAGATCGTGATTGTGTGCCTAGATCGATATGATGGAAGATAGCCCAGTTCGACTCTGTACATACCCAATGACGTTTGTTCTCGTCAAATTCAGGCTCTGGTGTTCACCATTCTGTCACTCATGGTTGATAGAAATGCTCAATGTGTATAGTCTCGAGGTCTCTCATGATTTTGCCTGTCCGTACCAAATCATACGTAGAGAGAAGACCTCAATGATGAGCGTGCTGGCCCCGTATAATTTCTCCGCGTGGTACTCCTTAACATAGACGAGGTTTGAACTCGTCACAGCAGCTGATGAGGCATGTTACTCTCTCAAGTGATCCATGTCTCCGCTTTTGAATGTGTCGACATGTTTCATCTCTCCTACCCTCTGATACTGTAGATCATACATTCCTTCAACAATGACCTCCTGGTGAATTCAAGGGGTATCATGCTCGAGCCATATTCACCAAGTCGGCCTCTCCAAAACTCCGTACGCAATGCTGTAATACCAATTCCGAGCACCATGTGCGACAAGACAACTCAACGCCGACTTTCAAATACTCTGATGACTGCGGTGGTGGTCGTTGTGTTCAAGCGGCCTCGTCATCGCGGATCTCTTGCTGCAAGACGATGGAGTAAACACTAGCCTTGAGCAGAGTAAACACCGTCGATGTCTTTCTCTCCAGACCCCTCAGTGCGTCAAGAATCTCTGCACTGGGACGAGAAGCGAGATCATTGAGAAGAGCAGAGAGCTAGGGAGGAAATCAGTAGGGTTCTTCCTTCTTCTTTGATCGGGTCATGAGATGCGAGACGTGGTTCGGATATGCAGAAAGCAGAGAGCATAAAATTTCATCGAACGGGATAAATTGTGGACTCACATCTCCGAGATTTCCTGCCAATCGGACATATTCATCCAGTACTTCCTGCTCCAGTGGCGATAAAGACTCCTCGCCTGTTGCTCTTGGACTGCTGTCGAGGCCTGACATTGTGATTCGGACGAATCGGTAGTGTTTTAAAGACCAGTATGGTATGTTCGAGGGAAAGCTACTATTGCTTTAGATATTATTTTGTTCTGTTTTAAAGAGCGTGAGGTTGATGTGTCGTGCGGACCGATGAAACATCAATGTCGTTGTTTTGGTTTGCAACACGCCAAGGCGGAGCATTGAAAACAGGGTGACCCCCTCAACCATCGATGCAGAGACATAATCGCTCTCAGGAGCACCACTTGTGGCAGAATTTAGCTGAGAATGGATATAGCAACTTGAGGTGGTTGCTTGAGGCTAGTGTGAATGTATCGGATTGATTGACTCTCTCACGAGGCCAGGATACTCGAAATTCGACTTGTGAAATGTCTACATCACGATCACAGCACGATATGCACGTAACTGCCTCGACTTCTCACTATCACGATCCATTCACATTTCTTTTTGCAAAACAAATACGTCACATTGGGCTTATTACTCATGTTCGAATGCTTGCAATTGAAAGATTGTACGTGGAGGATAATTGTAGAGTATCATTCATCGACGCAAACACATGAGCTGAAACGCTAGGATTTGGATACCTTCCATTGCAAAGAAGAAGAGACAGGCAAAACATTCGCTTTCCCGTGGCGAGCCCTGAAGGCTAAAGAATAGTAACGCCCCCTAATAAAACTCCCACCCGATTGCATGCGTAAAGAATAATGGCATAGATATACAAGCTGCCTGACACGCCCTCGGCATGAGATTGCTTTTTGTTGTCGTTTCCCGTATGGCGAGGTTATCAGCATATTGTGACACCTCCCGTACACGGAGGGGCAGCGTCCTATCTTTGCGCCTCGTGATATTGGTGATCGTGGTGTTGGTCGTCTCCATCGTGATGCAGCGTAACGGAGTTGAACTCCTCAAAGGGATCGGCGATTTCGCCGCCAGGCGTTGCTAGGTTACTGTCGAGCGGTACTCCCTTCATCTTACTCGAGTTGACGCCGAAGCCCTTGTTGACCTTGGAGCCACCAAGATCGACACTATGACTCTCCTTGACGTTTCTGAAGTTCACAGTGTCGACGCCGCGGCCCTGGTTGGGAATAATCGGAGGCTTAGAGTGACGCAAAAGAGCCCATTGTGTCGTGCGGAAAAAGGGATGGCCCTTGACGTCTGATGCGCCGGCACGCGAACCTAGTCGACGGAGCTCATCCTTGATGAGAAGCTTGCGGATCAGAGACTTGCACAAGCTGCATACTGGTTAGCATTGGAAACAGAGCAGAGTCAGCATGTTCACTTACTTGCTGGTGTTTGGGTAGCCACTACCTTCAGGGAAGGGCACCTCATCTCTCAAAATATTGGCAAATGTGGCGTTCCTGTTCTTCCCCTTGAATGGCGTCGTGCCGTACAGCATTTCGTAGATCAAGATTCCCAAAGTCCACCAATCGACTGCACTAGTATGACCACAGCCCTTGATGACTTCAGGCGCGATGTATTCCTCTGTACCCACGAACGAGTTTGTGCGGAAGTTGTTGATACACGATTTGGTGTCGATGGCAGGCATGTTGTTTGGATTGTTTGAAACACCGTTGCGACCAGACATGATCATGGTGGGCACACCGCCTGGGTCGGACTGCTTGGAAAGATCGAAGTCTGAAAGCATGATATGGCCGGACTGGTGAAGAAGAATATCTGGTAGTACATGTTAGCATTGCACGGTCTGGAAGATGTCTGTAGTGTCTTACTTTCGGGTTTGAGGTCTCTGTAGATGAAGCCCATGAGATGGAGGTACTCGAGAGCGGCTGTGACCTCGGCGGCATAGAAGCGTGCAGCGTCTTCGTCGACACACTTGTTTGGGCGAGTCTGGAGAGCTCTGAAGAACTCTCCTCCACTGCAGTACTCCATGCAGAGGTATAAATGGTCTTCGGACTGGAACGAATGATACAGCGTGACAATGAATGGATGGTTGCTGGTGGCTAGAATCTCCTGCTCGGCCAAGGCGCGCTTGATCTTGTTGCGCTTGATCATCTCCTTCTTGCTGAGTACTGTAAATCGTCAGCAAGTGGCCTGTAATCTAGACAGCCTGTGTACTTACCCTTCATGGCATAGAGTCTAGAGCTCTTCTTCTCGCGCACCAAGTATACCTTTCCAACATCGCCCTTACCAATCAACTTGATCTTGTCAAAGCTGCTAGGCCCGACCTCGACGTCGCGGACTTTGATGCTGTTGCTGCTATAGGTCCTACGGAACGCGGCCGCACTTCTAATCTTGCCGGGGCTGGGGATGCCGGGTACCGGTAACAAGTCGGGAGAGCTGCTCATAGGAACTGTCTCGACCATTGACTGTACCGAAATGTTTGAATGTTGCTGAGCTAACGGAGACGCTTTGGTCATCATGTCGGATGTCTGTGGTCGACTGTCGTTGGAGTTGGTCTTTGTGAATAAGCCCTGAGCATTGGGGGCACTGGCGACACGACGCAGTTTTCGTGCTAGCTCTTCCTTGCCTGCAACAGCGGCAGCTTCGTCTTCAGCTTCTTGTCCCTTCTTGATGGGTGTGTCCGGAGGGCTTGGAGGTACGCTGTCGGCGTTGTGATGGCGGAGAGCTGGCGGGCCTTGGTGGGCAAAGTAGGGATTGGCGTTGGCGGTAGGACTCAGTTCATCGAGGGCATTGCCTTCACTGGCGACGGTCTGACTCCTATTTCGACCGATATGTGGCAGGAAGCGACTGTTGCGGAGTTTGTGCTCGGAGCGCGGGGTCGAGGGGCCTTCAGAACTGGTCTTTCCCTGGCCAATCGGCTCGTCTTTGGTGGAAGACGATGTGATGCGGAAAAAGTTCTTGATCTTCTGGCCGACTTGCGAGTTGGAGCCGTTGACAGACTTGTTGGTCGACAGGGACACGCCCGAGAAGGTGCGCCGGTCTCCAGGCATGATGGGCTACGGGAGGGTTCGCCGGCGTGAAAAGACGAGAAGGTGGATATGCGACGCCGAAGATGCAGAGGGCACCGTCGCAGCAGGCAGAAGAGCGCTGCGGGATTTGGTGGTGACAGTAAGGGGAGTGTGGTGTTCGGCCTGTCAAATGGGCCAGAACGCGCGAACGAGCGAGGACAGCGGGTCAGGGTTATGCTTCGGCGTGGCGGAGGATGTTCCCGGGGGAGGGAGTTAAGCCATTCAGATAGCGATTAGAGCCGCGGTGGGATTCAGCTGGGCGTGTATTCTGGCTATGTTGTTTGTGGATTGGATGTGCAATTGGAAGGTCAGAATCAGAGATATGGTTGGATCGAAATACGATGATGGATTAGCTGTTCTTGCGAGCAGATGGCATGCTGTTGGCTGTTGGCTCGGCCCTTCGTTGCCGTGGGTGCGTCAGCGTGGAGTCGTTTCGTTTCCTGGCATCGGCTTGGACCGGGCACGGGGTTTGTAAGCGGCGGAGGGCTGTGCCTGTGCTTGCCGAATCTTCTGGCGGATGAACTGTCCAAGAGCCCCTCGGCCCTCAAAACTTCCTCGCCAATTATTACTGCACGCATCCTTCACCAATCGCTGTGTCTATTGCACCTTAGGCCAAGCCAAATTGTGTGTTTACTGGAACCCATAGCGAGAACATTATCAGTCACCATGCTGTCAAGATGGTGTTGTCCATGGCATTCCTGTTTCCAGATCAACTGGCCTTATCTTGAATTGTCGTAGCAACTACCTATTTCGTTGTTTGTAACTTGGCGCGTGCGTGTGATATAATCTTTCTCGATCATCCCATCCTCTCCCTGCCACTGCATTTCAACTTCTACTCGTATACCAGCCACTCTCGTAAGTGCTAGCCACTCGCCGCATCAGTCGCGAATGTTTCCACTTCCTCCCTCGTAATCACCTCTGGCTGTCATCACAATTCAGTTCGAAGAGACTCTCTGTTGCCTATACTCTCCTTGTGTCAATTGGCCCAAACGTGGATCCGGGAGCCGGCAATAAATTGAAGCCAACTCGAGCAGGAGACGGGAGGTGCTTCTCATGCATCCTTGATCGAAAGCCTACCCCGCACAACGCCTTGCCTGCTCCATCGCGATCATGATGCTCATCGAGCTGCACTCATCATGCGCCATTATCAAGGGCTCGTAACAAAGATCGTGTTAGTGGTGTGAAAATTCATGAAGAAATCAAGGTTACACTATGGTCGCATAACACAATTCAGCCGAATGAACACGCTCGGAAGTGGGGTCTCCGCATGACGTTTTTCATGATCTGTACCTGGATCTTCACCATCCTACTGATCTATTTCCCTTTGTAGTGTTGTAATTTGCAGATTTGTCCGGGACCTGGTCTCACAAGAGGGGTAGGGTTCCATTGACAGACATGAGATGGAGCAGATCTCGGGTGAATGCATAACGATGGCCATGGCCATAAAGCTTCAGTCTCTCGCAGGTCTTTGGTTTCTTGTACCCAAGCCAACAAGACATTCTCGCAATGCTTGGTAAAACTCTCATCAAGGCCGCTGCCCTGGTGGCAAGTCTGGCAATCACGTCTGATGCTCTTGCACTCAAGAAGCAGAATCTCAATGACCTTATCAAGCCATACAAGAGAGAACTCCTGCAGGATCTGGTGACCTGGGATGAGCACTCACTCTTCGTACGTGGTGAGAGAATCATGCTCTACTCGGGCGAATTCCATCCTTTCAGGTACGATACAATTGGGCTTGCTAAGTACAATGCTGTTACTGATATGCCTCAAGATTGCCTGTCCCTAGCTTGTGGCTAGATGTCTTCCAGAAGATCAAGGCATTGGGATACAACGGAGTCTCCTTCTACGTTGATTGGGCTCTTGTTGAGGGCAAGCAAGGTGACTTTAGTGCCGAGGGAATCTTTGCTTGGGAGCCTTTCTTCGAGGCTGCTACAAAGGCTGGCATCTATCTGATCGCTGTAAGTCAATCTTGCTACTACTCTTCTTGTCACTTCAGTATCCTCTTGCAATTACGTCTGGTGTTCTGCGTCCGTCTCATGCACAGAATTTGCCAATCTGCGTAGTTGTTCATAGAGAGGACGTGCTTGGCGCGTGCTCGCTGAATTCGACTCTTTTGGCAACATATTGTACACTGAGGCGAACATTCGGCATCTAGAGAGGAGAAATATCTTTGTAACATTATACTAATTCAAGCATAGAGACCTGGACCATACATCAATGCTGAGGTCTCCGGTGGTGGCTTCCCTGGCTGGTTGGCTCGCAATCCTGGAATTCCCAGAACTCGCGACCCCCGATTCCTCAATGCAACCGACAACTACTCTCGCCAGATTGGCGAGATCATTGCAAAGGCACAAATTACTGAAGGAGGCCCTGTTATCCTTTATCAGCCAGAGAACGGTATGTATCACACCATCGGGCGTCTTGCTCCCAAATGTTCACCAAACCCGACCTCAACCCCATATTGCACCCAATACAGTGCTTTTCATGTTGTACCAAGTCTATATGAGGGCCTTGCTGATTCTCTGTCTCTTGCTAGAGTACTCCCAAGCTGTTTCAAGCGATCCCGAATTCCCTGACCAAGTATACATGGCGGCTGTTGAAAAAAGATTCCGAGATGCAGGCATTGTTGTACCTTCCATCCTCAATGACGCCTATCCGCATGGTTTTTTCTCTCCCGGATCGGGCGTAGGAGCAGTGGACATCTATGGGCATGACGGATACCCCTTGTAGGTGTTTTTGTGGTTTGGATACTTTAGCGAAAAAGCTAACTTCTCAGGGGCTTCGATTGTGCCAACCCAACCACCTGGCCCGACAACGCATTGCCCACATACTATGGTGATCTGCATGCAGAGCAGAGCCCTTCCACTCCTTACTCAATCCTTGAATTCCAGGGAGGTTCATTCGACCCATGGGGCGGCCTAGGATTTGAGCAATGTAGCGAACTGTTGAACTCTGAATTCCAGCGAGTCTTCTACAAGAACGACTTTTCATTCGGCATGACCATCTTCAACATCTACATGACGTATGGCGGAACGAACTGGGGCAACCAAGGACATCCAGGCGGCTACACATCCTACGACTATGGAGCTGTCATCACAGAGGAACGTCTGGTATCTCGTGAGAAGTACAGCGAAGCAAAACTCGAAGCCAATTTCTTGCAAGCCTCGCCTGCTTATCTGACTGCCATTCCTCAGAACAACACTCACGCAAATGGATCTTACTCCAACAACCCCGAAATTGCTGTCACTGCATTGTTTGGTAACAGAACCAATTTCTTCGTCATCAGACACGCAGCCTACAACAGTCTTGCCTCGACTGAATTCAAGTTGACCCTTCCCACCAGCCAGGGAAATATCACCATCCCTCAGTTGAACGGATCTCTTGTCCTGAACGGACGCGACTCAAAGTGGGCAGTCACTGACTACGATGCTGCCGGTACCAACTTGCTTTACTCATCTGCCGAAATCTTTACCCAGAAGGCTTATGGCGACAAGCAAGTTCTTGTCGTTTACTCAGGGGCTAACGAGAACCATGAGCTTGCGTTCACGCTCTCTTGTAGTAGCGAAGTCATCGAAGGATCTGGCATCAACATCGTCAAGAGGAAGGGCATCACCATTCTTGGCTTCAAGAGCAGCTCGGAACGCCGGATTGTCAAGATTGGCGAGCTCTACGTCTACATTCTCGACCGCAACGATGCATACAACTACTGGGTCCTTGATCTACCTTCCAGCCCCGTTTCTGGCAACTACACTAATGGCACTATCGACACTTCTGCTGCTATTGTCAAGGCTGGTTACTTGCTTCGCACAGTCGAGGCTAGTGGTACTACCTTGTCTCTCACTGGTGACCTCAATGCCACGACTGAAATTGAGATTATCGGTGGCGCACCCGCAAAACTCACCGAGCTTAAATTCAACGGTGAGACTATCAAGTTCGCCCAGGACAGCTGTTCCGGTGTAGTCACAGCCTCTGCTACTTACAGCGAGCCCTCGTTCTCCGTTCCCGACCTATCGACTGTTGATTGGAAAGTTACCAACAGTCTTCCAGAGATCGTCGCAGGATATGATGACAGCCTTTGGACCAACGCCGACCTGACTTACAGCAACAACACTCAGCGTAATCTTACTACACCTGTTTCGCTATATGCACAGGATTACGGTTACAACATTGGCAACCTCCTCTACCGTGGTCACTTCACTGCTACTGGCGGTGAGAACTCCATCTATCTCCAGACTCAAGGTGGCTCAGCATTTGGCATGTCTGCTTGGTTGAACGGCACCTTCTTGGGATCAGCTCGCGGTATCGACGCCGCTTCAAACGCCAACTCTACATTCAGCTTGCCCAATGTCGCTTCTGGTAGCTCTTACGTTCTGACTGTCCTCATCGACCACATGGGTCTTCAAGAGAACGGCCAAGGAGGTTCAAGCGAAATGAAGACCCCTCGTGGTATCCTCAACTACTCTCTCAACGGCCGCAACGCTTCCGCGATCAGCTGGAAGTTGACTGGTAACCTTGGTGGTGAGGACTACCAAGACCGCACTAGAGGACCTCTCAACGAGGGAGGTCTTTACGCTGAGCGCCAAGGTTATCATCTTCCTGGAGCACCAACCTCTAGCTGGAGCAACAGCACTCATGGACCTATGATCGGCATCACCGCCCCCGGTGTTGCTTTCTACTCCACCACCTTCGACCTTGATATGCCTGCCGGCTACGATATCCCTATTGCCATCTCCTTCTCCAACGCCACATCGAGCACCAATGGTTCGGCTTCTGTTGCCTACAGAAGTCAAATTTACGTCAACGGTTACCAATTTGGCAAGTATGTCTCGAACATTGGCCCCCAGGATGTATTCCCTGTGCCTCAGGGCATCTTCGACTACAACGGTCCTAACTACTTGGCTGTTTCGCTGTGGGCTCTTGACGAGGGTGGCGCCAAGATCTCAAACTTGAGCCTTGTCGCTGGCCCTGTCATCCAGAGTGGCTATGGACCTGTTGAGTTGAGTCCTTTGACTGGTTGGTCGAAGAGAGAGGGAGCTTACTAAGCTAGCTCATCATGATAATGTTTCGGAATTGGTCACATTTTAGTGATGTAATCAGAGTAGCTTAATGTACAGATCTCTAATACGTATGACATGGTTTCTCCGAGAATGTCTTCTTTAATTGAACACTCATGTCCTTTCTTTGCTTCCTCGCGCGGATTTGGTGCAAACATGCCTATCAAAACTCACGATACTTTTGGCATTGTTGTATTGATCCATTGAGAGCCCCTGTCTCGACCGCTCTAATTCGCTGATCACGCCCTCCATCTACAAGGCCAATTGACAGAAGAATGTCTCATGCTCTCTTCTCTCCCGAGCGCTGGAGCATAGTCTTTGCAAAAAGGCACGGAGTTTTATACTTCTTTCAATTGTCCACTGAGATTCTCTGCTATGAAGAATTTCACTGGCCACGACTTCAATCTCTTGAAAACATTGTGCCTTTCTATGTAGCTTAACACTAGAGTCAGCGCTGCTGGTATATGCAAGCTCCAGTTCAAATGCCACAGTGCCACACCAACACTTGAATTCGTCTGAAAAACACAACGCACTCCACGACGCCACGAGGTGATAGAAGAACTTGAGAATGCTAGGCTATGTACAATGAGTTCGCGAAAGACTTCGTGCCAAACGATGAGAAAAGGACATGTTGTAAGTTCTTCAGGCCAGAATGAGCGATGAGCTCGGAAGTCCTTCTAGACGGCAGGTAAGCACAGAAGTACTTCTTGTTGGAAGGAAGTAATACAGAGAAGTGCTTCGGTGTAGAGGCCGATATGCTATTAGAAGTCCTTCAAGAAGGTGGAGATACTGACTGGCATCGTCTGGTAGTTGTGAACATTTCAAGGAAGGAGGTGTATGGAAGTACTGATTGGGGCGGGTCATCAAATGTCGCAATGCTGATTTTCACAGAATAGAGGAACCACAAGAAACTGCGAGAACTTTTCAAGCGCTTTCGAGTGAAAGAACAAGACACATCGTTTTGGGAATATCGCAACAAACATTTCGCTCGGGCCTCTTTCTTGCGTCTCTGACTTCACCTTATCTCCTTGTCATGCAGGGCTGCGCAAACACACAAGAAAGACATACCATCCATTACCTACTACGAAAGATGTAGGCAGGAGTACAATTGCTTCTCGAGACTACTAGTGAGATAAAGGAGGATGACAAGAATTTCAAAGAATGCCATTCGTTGTCACGCCTCATGCCAGATGTCGATGAGAACTTCCAATGACAACAATAATGCAACGACAACGGAATTTGAGGCAGTTCTGCCCCTCGTCAATTCGAACACATCATAAAGGATGGAAGAAATGCAGTGAAACACAAGCAATGGTTTTCGACCTTTGTCAAACATCCCTCGTTCGGTTAAATTTCGGCTGGCGGCTTGGTTCCTTCTTGCAAGCAGCGACCCTCTACTCAAGTATCAACATATTGGTTTGTGGTCAGTTTCATGTCATCAAACATACTCTCATGTGCATTTTTCATCGCTTGCGCTACTTCTTTTATCCCCATTTCTCTGCCTGGAGAGTCATCTGCTCAAACGTTGAGAGCACGATACTTATTCTATTTTCACTGGCGCTGTTAGTCTTCCGTGGACACCATGTCTTCGTCTCTCTGTCACTCTACAGCACATTTTCTGCTACCGGACATTCACCAACTTCCCTATCTACTATATAGTCATTAATACACGACAACACACCCTCACTACAAGTTCGTCGCAATGATTGCGTCTGAGATCGCCAGCGGCACAGCACTTTCCCTCGCCATACCGACCTTCTTTTTAGGCTGTAGAGACCGGAGTCAAACGACTGTATATATAGGACACACAGAGACTAGTACTCCTTCAAATTCTCTGCCGTCCACACTTACCATGGTGTTTGCGAATACCACCATGCATGCAATCAAGTTGTCGGCCCTCGAACTACTGTATTGAGATCACCTCTGAAGCCACACACCATGGGTCTCGTTATAGGGACCTGGCTGCGCAAAGCACAAGATCCGTCTTACTGGAGGGCTTGAGAAAGCTGCGAGCAACGACTGGACGGTCTATGGTGATCCAGGGCATCCGCTTCGGACTTTTACCACTACCAGATACGTGGTGCCGCGTGCTGCATCCTCAAGCTCTACGGTCGCATTGATGTGGACGCTCTGCTTTCCCAATGCGAGCAGCCATATGACTTTGATGTGAAAAAACTCAAAGCTACCGCGGGAAAGCTTCATGATCTCCTCATCCACGGCTGTATACTCGGCGACGATGCTGGCCTCGGAAAGACAAAACAACTTCTTCTGGTTGGTTATCTCCACATTGTTTTGGGAGACAAATCCGAGTACCGACCGTCTTTGCTGGTGGTCCCATCGACACTTGTTCATGGTTGGATACAAGAGACCCACGAGTGTTGGCCTCGTTTCCAACTCTTTATCTCCTTGGAAAAGCATGGCTGGAAGAAGGAGCTCTCTTTCAGCTTGCTCTCCACCTCGATAGGCTCCGCTTTGGGGTTATTGACAACGCAATGCCTGAACGCTTGAAAAGGGGGTTGACATTAAAGACCCGATGGCCAAGTCTGCTCTTGTCATTACATCATACGAAACGCACAAGGCTAGGACTGCGGAGCGTCTGGTGGAACTTGAGAGTCCCGGGGAACACTACTCTCCACAACGAAAGAAGCCTAAAGGAAAGCCAGACTGGTTGCGCAAGCCCCGCTACAGTGAGAGGTGGAAAACCAGGTTCGACGGAGTATGGGGCCTGCTTCTAGCGGATGAGGTCCAAAAGATCAAGAACCACCGTACTGGTCTTTCTGCGGCCCTTCGTTGCCAGAACATGCCAAAGATCGTCCGCAGATGACAAGAAAGATTTGTTCGATAGGGCCTGCGACCTACTCTTAGTGGACAAGGCACAAAAGATCAAAATCACCACACCAGTCTCTCTGCACCCCTATACTGACAGGTTATTTCGAAGGTTGTCCTTCACGTCTTTCCACGGGCATGCAATTTGCACAGATTCATCCATCTAAGCGATCGCTAAAGTACACGGATGATCGAAAGCATGATGCCCATAGAGAGTGGCAGATATGCAATTTCTTGCCCCAAATGTTCCAAGACACATCTGTAGGACGACAAAAGAAGGGACTCTCTTGCCTTCGCAGAACTTGTCCCATCTTGGATAGCTGTGGTGGTGAGCACCCACAGCAGAAAACAAATTTACTAGCCGAACGGCAGCCGGAGTGGATCAATCACCGCTTGTTGAATTGGCGCTCTAGTACCCCGACGACGGCCTCGAACATCCAACTTCCGCGCTTCCGTGGAATCAAGACGTCAACGCCGATCAACGACTGGGCTGGATACCTGTTCTCTCAGCTCCCTGCACTCAGCCGCGCCCCGAGTAGGTCCTGCCATGGTCTGGACGTGCAGATCCATAGCTCGAGTTTTGGGGACAAGCTTTCTGGCTGTGACGCGACAGTGAAGGTCACGCGAGATAAGTGAGTCTCAATTGGACAGACGGCCAAGGGTCCAGCTACACACTGTAAAACTTCATTCTCGCTATTGTGTTCGAGACGATTGATGTTGGCTACCACAAGGGCACTTACCCATGAAAATGGCTCCAGGATTGTCGAGCTGCGGAAAAGCAAATTCTTATTCTTGACTTACTGACCTTTTTATCATGCATTTCCTTTGCTTTTGATATCGCAGATCTAAGCATGGAGAGACGCAATTCGTCACACCAGCGTACACACGGCTATCAAGCGACACAGTGACTTTGGTACGAGAGTAAGTTATCATCGAAGTAATGTATCCACATCTTCCTGAGAAGTTTGCTCATGATGCTCAAATTTACTTTGCCTTCGGACAGCCGCATGCCAATGGGTCGAGAACGATGGACTTCAACTCTTGTTCCAGACATTTGCAGCTGGATGTGTATTCTTTGGAAGCGTTGCTCGCATACCCGAGAGCTTTGGGATCTAGACATCTGGCAAGCACATGGGTCCATATGCCGTTCATTACCTTGTCTGGACAACGCGATTGCTTCGAGTCACTCATATACCGATGGCCGTGATAAACTGGACGGGTTGATAGTGGTATGAAGCTGGCGATGCCGGGTTTGTTGAGCGAAGAAATGGTATGTTCGTAAGTTTTACCTCTTCAGAGTTCAACTGCCTTGGACGAACCGTTCTGCAATGGGCGTGGTCATTACTGAGTATTTTTGGGTTGATTGTCCGACCACCACGTGACGCAGACTTAGAAGGTATCTGGACTTGGTCCCGAGATCTCCAGCGACCGCCACTGATGTCTTCACATAGGTTTGACCCACTCATAAACTTCTGATATCGCGTACCCCATGGGGCGATAGGCCTTGAACATGGGGTAGTACGTGTTAAACGGTAGCGGCAGTTTCGGCAAGGCGAGAGAGTATGGGGCAATGTCTGGGGTCACGCCAGGTTGAGTACAAAAACCCCGGCCAAGGCCCAGATCTTGCCCTACTTTGGATGCTTTCAGCGAGAAACCCCGAAACCTTCAGCCACGTCGCGCAAGTCCGACACAAGAACCACATAACGAGACATCCGACTGTTAAATATATAAGTATTCAGGATGATCCACCATTACTCCACAGTTCATCCCCACAGTTCGCTCTCATCGGCTAGGCATCACCCGCTGATCTATCCTATACCTTATCCGATACTACACTACTGAGTCGTTCGACATGGCTCCACGCTTCTCAACCGACAAGGCCAATCACGACATGGCGCTTCCTGACAAGACTCATATTGAGCAAATCGAAAGTGTCGAAACCACCGAAGACGACTCCATTGAGAACCTCGACGTGAGTTGGTACGTCTGGATGGTTAGTTTCACTGCCTCAGTCGCCGGCGGCCTTTTCGGATATGATACTGGTAAGTCGAGTCAAGAAAGAGGTCATTGCGAGACATGGAAAGGGATTTGCTCTAACATCATCAGGAATCATCTCCGCTATACTTGTATCACTCGGCACCAGTCTCGATGGCCGCGAGACATCCTCGAACGAGAAAGAGTTGATCACTAGTCTTTGCTCGGGCGGCGCCTTCTTTGGCTGTATTCTTGCTGGTTTGACCGCCGACAAGGTAAGCGACCACCAGATCTTTATTAATGTTCAACAGTACTGACAGTATGATGTAGTTTGGCCGCAAGGGCGCCATCTATGCCGCCTGTATTCTCTTCTTCGCTGGTTCTATCCTTCAGGCTGCTTCTTACAGTATCGCTCAGATGGCCGTCGGTCGTTTGGTCGTTGGCTTCGGTGTTGGCAGTGCCAGTGCTGTTGTTCCGATGTATCTGGCAGAGATCGCTCCTACCAAGGTTAGAGGCAGACTCATGGGTCTTAACAACATGTCGATCACTGGTGGACAAGTCATCTCATACGGTATTGGAGCTGCCTTCAACCACGTCACCCACGGCTGGAGATACATGGCTGGTTTGGGCGCTCTGCCTCCAATCATCTTGGTCTGCCTTCTTCCGTTCTGTCCCGAATCGCCCCGTCAACTGATCTACCACAACA
>Ga0068631_100449_pt1 | contig 16178 bp, 12 predicted proteins | sample InSIn5gowninarea_2_FD_77434 | JGI IMG/M metagenome (GOLD analysis project Ga0068631, IMG submission 77434) | Clean room microbial communities from NASA Spacecraft Assembly Facility at Jet Propulsion Laboratory, Pasadena, California, USA -... ...
GATTTCACGTCTACACGGCAATTGATTCTGCAAATTCGTGACCACTAAAGTAGGCGAGAAGATATCGGAGAGGTCTTGAGTAGAGGTAGGTGGTCGTTGGCGAGGCTGTTGGACGTGTGAAGGCAGAAGTTGTGCTGTTCAGGGTCCGCAGTTTCTAGACTACCAACGAAAGATCGGGAGGAGTGGGGATGCCAACCAAACCACGCGTTTCGGGAGACACTTCCAAATTGATTGCTGACCTGGCTGGATCCAGACACGGGAAGACTTCAACTAAGCTTGGTCAAGTCCGGGGTACAGTCGGAAATCCGTGGCAATAGGAATGCAGTCTCAAACCCCTCAGGTACTGTCGATTACTTTGGAAACTCGTGATTGATATACAGCGTATTAAGTGCCAGAATAGCAAGAAATCCAGGAAGCGTTTGCATCACAATATTTTGAGTTGTTTGGCATTACGGATGTACCGGGGGGCGCAGGAAGCAAGCCGCACCTGGCACAGCTGACCAAACGCTAGATGGTGTTCTACTCTAGCTGCATGCCAGCACATCTTTGGACATCATTCAGATCATGCAGACGAAGTTGCGCAGCCGCCGTGACTGTTTTCAAGCTTGAAGACCACCTTCGAACTTGTGGCTGTCACTGTGTGACAGGTGCTCTCCTGAGAAGGCGTTCCAGGACAACGAACTCCTTTGTGCACTAACTTACTGTATGCAGGCTTTTGGAGTTCTGTTCCCGGAGCGGCATGGCTATATTGAATTGGCTTGCACCTTCGAAACGACAAGGGACTGTAGATGCCGATGAGTGATGATAAATGATGCTAAGCTGATGTTATGGTATGGGTCCCAATTACTGCAGTTGTGGACACCACATAGCTATCAAATACTCGTACTCGACATCTGAAGCTGACGTTCCGAACTGTTGGGAGAGTCTTTCTGTAGCATCGGATATGCGATCCCCTTACAGTCAGCGTAGAGTATCCATAAACAACATAGCTCGGATCGTGCAGAACTACTGTATAACCACGATTCATGGAAAAGTCCAGCACGAAGCCTCACGGAATCACCCCTGCGTTAGCCCTCGAAGTTGCGTAGTTCGTGCATTGTGGCTTCGTCCTTCACCGACTGAAAGGATATCGCGAATTCTTTTGGCGAAACAGATTTGGTGTATATTGCTTCTGCACATTTTGCATAACCAGCTGAAAGGAGATGAGTTCCCGGTTGCGCATGTCATCGATCATGCAAATGACCACTGGCTTAATCAATTCAATTCATACCTAGGTACCGTTCTCATCACTTCGTTGGTATCAAATCTAAAATTTCCCTTCTTATGCCCGGCATATACCACGCCCAAAGGATGCACGCTAATGTGTCAATCAGGAAGCACTTTTGATTTCCCGCTTTCACGATTGTCATGTTTGTCATTCGCCCAGAGGAAATCTACCTTCGAGGCATGCCACCTCGGCCCCTTCCCCTTAGCGCACGCTGAGCGGCACCAGGCGGCAGACCGCGTTGTGGCCCTTGAGGCGCTTCACTCTGTTCGTTCTTAATAGTTTCGTCCACACTCAAAATCAGACAAGCTGCTTCCACCGCTGCTTGTATGGCATTGACTTTGACTAGTGCTGGCTCCCACACAAATGCGTCCATGTTATTTCTCACGCCTTCATTATCGAAATCGACCCCAGCCCAGGTGTTGCCTTTTCGATGTTCCACGCGCAGCCGATTGAGGATATCTGTTGAATCAAAGCCTGCATTGTCGCATAATTGTCGTGGAATGATTTCCAAAGCCTTGGCGAATGCCTTGACGATGGCTTGCTGTTTCGTAGGAACTTTCTTGTCGGCATGTCTGTGCAAATAACTCGAGATCTCCATCTCCGTGGCACCACCACCAGCCACAATCGTTTTGTTCTTGATAGCACGTTTCACGATCATGATAGCATCGTGTAAACTTCTCTCAACCTCCGCGATAAATTGTTCAGCACCGCCTCTCAAGATCAAGGTGCAGGTCTTTGCCTGTGGGCATTCACTGAACACATTGAACCGATCGCCACCGATTTGTTTTTCCTCAAAGTAGCCGCATGTACCGAGATGCTCGGGCTTAATGTCTGTGCATGTCGATTGTGTTGCTGCGCCAGTTGCTTGACATACTCTTTCTAAATCGTCTGAAGCGACTCTCCCTGCACAAAATACGTCTCGATCTGCGAAGTATTGCGTCGCTAAGTCGCCAATTGGAAGTTTGCTAAGGACGACCTTTGCACCTGTTTGGTACAGAGCTTCCATTTTGTTGAATATGATTTGCCATTCTGCATCCACAATTGCCTGGTACTCGGACACCTGATCGACCCGTACTTCAGCGTTGTCTTTTTCTGCTTTCAATTCGAGTTCGACATTCAGGCAGACAATCTTGGGATTTTTGAAGCTTTTGGGTTGTTGTTCGAAGCCGGCATAGGAGAAGGTCTTCTTGAATGAAACACCCTTGATGAACATAGAATCCTGTAGACCACCACCCTGAACCTTCTTCATGCCGATGAGCTTCTCGTTCAGATCGTCCTGGTCAAGGGAAAAGACAGCATCGACAACCACTAGACACTCGTTAGCAATTGTATTGTGTCGTTAGTGTGGTGCGTACTCTTCGTGAAGAAATCGGCATTTCGATGTATCAGCTTGCTGCTCATGGCTGTGGCTGCCAATTTTCGCAGGGTATCGTACTCGCTGCCTTCTGTGGTGCTGACTGAGATTTCTTTGATCTTATTCACAGCCATCTCACCCGCCCTCCGTAAACCTTTTATTATAGTCTGGGTGCTTACACCAGTCTCGACGTGGTCCTTGATCTCTTTGAGAATTTCTCCTGCCAGCACAACAACTGAAGTTGTACCATCTCCAACCTCCGCATCTTGCGATCGAGCGATGTCTGTGAGGATTCGTGCAGCGGGATGTACAATGTCTAGAAGTTTCATCACGGTCGCGCCATCGTTTGTGATTGTCTGTTTGCCATTGCCGTCGACGAGAAGTAAATCCCCACCATATGGTCCTAATGTTGATTTTATCGTACTCTGAACTGCTAGGCAAGCGTTGATATTCGAGAGGACCTGCCCCTTGCCCTGTGAGGCATCTGTGCTATAAAATTGTTAAGACTTGCGATCGAAGATGGGACAGCTAGATACCATACCCTTCTTTCAGGACTATAATAGTCGGCACTTGATTTCCGAATGCACTCATGTTGAATAACGTAGCACGTCTCAAAGGGCTATGGATATGGTGAAAGGTTGATCAACAAGCAAATGCCAGATGTTTGGGCAAGGCTGCCCATTTTCTGATGCGCGGGCAATAATTTCGCGAAAGTCAAACTACGGTACTTCAGGCATCAAGCAGCCCACCAGGCACGAAACTCAAGCGAGCTAATGCTCTATCGTATATTGCATACTCGAGGACGAGTACATGTATGTTGATTAGATCTTCGACTGCACGATGTGTCAGGGCGACCTCGAAGCTCTTTATTTTTGAATCGGCGCATGGGTGGTGGTCACACCGTCTTTACCACTCTTAGCAAGTACAAAGTGTGAGGTACACAACTGTACAAGACATTGGTTCAAGGCTTCTGACCAATGCCACGAAGACGATCGTTTTCTCGTCATGTATAGCGACTCGGCCTATTTCGTGTTCTTCAATCTGGTTCTCATGAAAAGATTCCGTGACTAGCTGACCGTATCCATCATTGTAGAGGGAAAAAGTTCGTACTATTCCGGTATGTCGAGGCGAAACATCGACAGGAGTGTGAACATGGTTGGGACAAATAACCGTACAGTCATACAGTCGCACAGGACCAATGCATCCCAAGGACGACTTTCCCAGTAACAGCGAGTCATAGAAGTTAGTGCTGCTTCTACATACCTTTACTCGGCTATAAGAACAAGCCCGGCCGAGCAATGTACCAGGCTCGTCGGGCTGTGGAAACACAATGTTGTACTCCTTACGCTACCTGGTATTAAACTTCATGATGCGGTCCCAGGTCGGTGGGAAAGGATTACTCGGAAGACTGCTTTACTGCTTTTTGGCAGCATGCAGAGGCACACTCGCATTACAAGTATCAACAAGGAACGAACTCTCGGAGAGGTCACCATTAAACTGCCAAGCACCTTCTGGAATCCTCGTTTGATTGGCGAGGGGAGCACAGAAAACCAAGAAAAACTCTCACAAGCTTCGTGCAACAACATTGATCCGACAGTGGACCCTGCGCTAAGCTGCACTCCATTCTTTACTGTCTGATATCATACAATTCCCGTCATAATAACTTCTTCGCCGCATCTTCCTTCTATTCAACGTCCATCCACCAATACGTGTCACACACCTACCACCGATTCACTATCCTCTACAAACCACTACGCCGCCATTTTACATCACGTTCGACTTCTGCAAATAGTACAACTACACTACTCACGATGTCTCGTCGTATCCTTACCACTCTTCCCCGCGCTCTCGCGTCAACCTCTATTCGTCCAACCACATCCGCAACCATCAACAGAGCACCTGCCATCATCGCCTCATCACAGATTCAGCCATCTCAGCGAAGAAATTACCATGAGAGAGTTCTCGACCACTACTCCAACCCCCGAAATGTCGGCAGCATGAACAAAGGAGATAACGATGTCGGCACCGGACTAGTCGGTGCTCCAGCTTGCGGCGACGTAATGAAACTTCAGATTCGTGTCGATCCCAACACAAACACTATCGCAGACGTCAAGTTCAAGACTTTTGGTTGTGGTTCCGCCATCGCCTCCTCATCATACCTTACTGAATTGGTCCGAGGCATGACCCTCGATCAAGCGGCCAGAGTGAAGAACACAGAAATCGCAAAGGAACTGTGCCTACCGCCCGTTAAGTTGCATTGCTCCATGTTGGCAGAGGACGCAATCAAGTCCGCGGTGAAGGATTATTACACCAAGAACCCCAAGGCCAAGCAGACCGATTTGGGAATGAGCAGCGGGCAGAAGATGCCGAAGATTGAAATTGAGAACGTGACATCGACGACTGATACAGGAGCTGCTGCCATGGCTTGAGTGACGTTTTTCAAAATTGGTGCACGAGGCGTTAAAGAATATCAGGAGGAAAAAATCGATGCATGCACAATTGTCTCATAGCAGCGCAAGCGGGCAATATGACGGTCACCAGAATTAGCCACTACTACACAAAACGAACTATCGACTGTACAGCGATTACGTACATATAGTAGCATCAAGGCATACCCATCCTCACCTGAGACTGGGGCGCTGGTGCGAGCAGCAGATTGACGAACCATTCCAACGCATCTCCTTTGTATATGTTAGGCGGGCTTTGTTTATTCCATACGTACCTTTGATGGTAAAGAAACCATAGCTGAATTTGAATGCGAACCTGAACCCAATGTGTCATTTCTTTACCCAGCGGAATCATGACAGTCGATTTTTATGAATGTAGTTTCTGTCCTCATTGTGTCGAGGTGGCTGTCTATACTTGCGTCCTCAAAACGAGACACGGCGTAATTTGTTACGCCATGGCTTGGCGTGTAGAGAAGCCTGTAGGTATGTACACGCAGCTTGTGATACTCACCAGACTGGGGTATGCATCAAGTATCAAGTATCAAGCTGGCTTATTGTTCTAGTGCGGAAAGGATATATCTACATCCTCTGCCCTACCTTTAGTATTAGTATACCTAGGTGGTGTGTCGTCGTTTTTCGGAATATAAATGTCCACGCAGCCCGTAAGCACTACCTACCTAGCTGTCAGCAAAGACAATGTCGTTCATTGTTTCCTACTTAGGTACTACTACTCCTCCACTACTCGATATCTAGTTTAGGCGTTTACGACATCGGCCTAGATAGATAGACTTTTTGCTCGCTTGGAGTTTGAATTTGAATTCGAGTTAATCAAGCTTTTGGGGTGGATTGATTGAAAAAGCAAAATAAGACGCAGTGAGATGGTGGTTTGTGTTTCTCGATGATGTAGCACAGCGACAAGTACGTACTGTATGGTGCAAGTAGTAAATAAATTCATGAGTCTTGTACAAGGTTTGAATGCAGTTGGGTCCCAAGTCTATATACATACGTCCGAAGGATACAGATATGGTGGACAGGATACGTATGGTTTCACGCATTTATGATGTATTTCTTCTGGGGAGTTGCATATGTAGGGTTGATGAGTGTGAAAGTTCTCGGCGCACGAATACGAGTACGAATACTTCTGTGGTGCGCCTAGCAGGTTGGTTGTCAGGGAAGGTAGAGAGGGCATTTGGGGATGGAATACAGTGAAGGACGATGCTAGTGGTAGAAGAATCTGACCTCCTGTGTGGATTGTTGCGAGAGGGATATGTTGCTGCTCGACAACATAGAGAAACACAACGGGCAACAGTTGAAACGATTTAGGAAAAGTGTGGCATCTGCATTGTGCAAGTAAGTAGCTACTACAGTAGAAGTGGGGTGTCAATAAACCTCTACTTATATCACAACACACAATGGAAGTAAGTCACGTAGTCACTACCTCTACCTGTTCCCACCACCATAGCTAGTGAATCAATACTCTGGGGCGAGTATTCAAGCTGAAAATCGATTGGCCAATTCTTTCTGTGCACTGGAGGCCAGGGCGTCAGGCTGAAGTTGACTGGTCTGAGGCGCCAGGGCATGTTGGTGGATTCCATTGGTATTTGTATACGTATGTACGTAAGGTCGAGATCCAGGAAGGGAGATAGTCAGTCAGGCATGGAAGTCATGATGTATATGCATTCAATGACCTGCAATATGTTCAGGTCGTACTCTTCGGGATGGGGGCCTAAACAACAATGTGTATGGTCTGCGCAGTTGGTGCAGTGGTGCTAGCTTTGGCAAACTAGGACTTAGCGATAACTTCGACCTCTGAGGTCAAGGACTATACCATGCCCAATGCTAGGTATCCAAGACAATGAAAACGTGATAGAATCTATCAGTAGTATGGTTGATTCTGTTACCGCTGATGTAATTGGCTTGAATGAAGCTGTAATATCCATGGTGCGGGTTGGGCCTTTCTCTGAGTTTATGGTTGCTGTCCACAACGGGTGTATCGGCGACTTTGCGAATATGGACGAAACCATGATCCAGGTCTGTTGATATTAGCGATACACTAGGGTCAGCACATCTTGAGCAGGAAACACGGGAGGTGATCGTCACGGTAAATTTAACCCCTTCGGGCCTTCGGGCGTCGAGCCACGATCAACAAAGGAGATTGCGGGAGCTTCATGCGGCCTAGCATTGAATGCCTGACTCCCAGTCAAGGGTGCTGTTTGATGTCAAGTGGTCAGTGTTAGTGGAAATCCGAGCCCAGCACATGGTAAGGTGGTGTCACAAGCGGTCCGTCGGGAAGGCCCTTATGATGTAGACAAGCTGCGATGATGTAGGACTTGACATTGACGAAGCAGTCATGTCTCTTTGTCTTGCAAGACATTAAGAACAAATCTCTGTACACGATCGCGGCTGTGGATGACTGTTGCGAAAGCTCCGCATACTTAGCGAGCTGAGGCTAAGATAAGGTTGAAGGCACGAACCTGCCATTAGAGCGGAACTCAACCTTGCGCGAGCTTATTACCTGCTGCGGTGAAACAATCCGATTGACACGGACGGGGCGACCAGTACCTAGCACCGAGTTAGTCGTAGCAGGATCAAGTTTCTGACCTTGTCAATTCCACATCATCGCCGGTTTCAAGACTATGGTTTGTATAGCATCAGTCTCTTCGACTTCCGTGGTATCCGAGAGGAAGACGAAGAGTACCAAGTACAATACTGCAAGTATTTCATCTTCATACCGCTCATGACGCTGCCAAGGCAGCAAAATGCCACCTCTCATCCGTCTACCGACGGCTCGTGGTCTGACTCTTGGCGGCTGACCTTGATTTCCTCCTCCCAAACTGGCATCTTTATACGGCATATGACATCCACCTTTGTCATCACAGCAGAATGTGCATTGGACTTAGTCACCGCGGCGATTATTTGACATTTCGAGATGCATGTACTCCGTAATCGTTGAAGAAGACCCGATATTGTCGAGGTGGTGTCATTCGAGGACTCCCTTGTGTTGTCTCTTGCACCATAAGCATTTCGGCCGTTCAAGCAATGGAGGATAGCGGTTAATCTTATTTAAAGTTCGTAATTAATACTCCGATAGGTAATGTCAACTTCGCTGCGTAGACTGTATCACATACAGCACAGACTGGGTACCTAGGTGGTTTGGAAGATTTAAGTTCTCATGTAAGAAACCAACAAAGACGTATCCAGCAGTTCAGTGTGATCGGTATGCTGAATGTGGAATCGGACGATCAGGAATAGCATTTGTTCGCGAACCCTACCCTAGGTATTCTTGACAGAGCGTAAACTCAAACACTTCGGTTAACTCGGAACCGAGGAAACTTGGCGTTGAAATCATCTACTGTAAGACTGACAATATGCTGAGTAACGAGTATTCATTCACGGATGCAAGGAGACTGATCCGGCCGATTTGGTACGGTACTGTAGATTGCAAGCCCTTCTGTTGCGCGAACGAAACGGTGCAGAAAACGCCTTGTGGAGACAAATCCTTCTTGCGTCAACTCACATATACGCGGTGCAGAGTTTATTCAAGCAGTTTGGGTGGACCCTCATCGACAGCACTACAAGCATCGCTGGTCTGCTTCAAGTTCCAATTCCCGGGGTTCAGCCATCTCAGGTAGACTGACATGGAGCTGACGATACGTAATGAACGAGCGTGATTCGAACGATGGGAAATGTTGGTATTGACTTACAAGTTGTGGTAGACTAGTATTAACAATGGTTCTTTTGTGCGGATAAAGGGTAAAAGGCATGGCTAATCATCTGTCAGTTTTCCGATTGTGTATGAATGGAACTCATCTGTCATTCGATGAAGCGGTCGCCACCCTCATGTAGTTGCAACCTTTTCTAGGTAGGGTCTACGGAACTGTATAAGCGAGGACCTCCGCAGTGGTAGCCTTGCTAGGTGAGACGAACGAAACAGTTCGGCCGCATATCTTTCATCCCGTGTATCTCTTGTTATCTGTCGAAAGCTATTGCATAGTGTTGAGCGTTGCGCGAACCCCGAAGCAGCTGCTGCGCTGCTACATGCACCGAATGTCTCCCACGTTTCACACGCTTGTGGTACCCGCAACCCACGCTTTAGCCCGCCGTGAAACATCGCAAGTAAGAGCTAGCTGTATCGCGTTATCGGTTCTCATCTTTATACCTAGACAAGATAGATGAAATGGTCAGGGTAACACAGAGCGAATTTAGCATGCGCAATACGCGTTACAAAGTGCTAGCATTAGTTAAATTCATGAGTACAGTAGTCAATGTGCTCATATGATGCACTATGACATGACGTCCCCGCTTTGACAACGTTCGTGAAGCCCTGCGGTGTAATGGAATCTTTCGACCCTTGGGAGAGTCTCATTTTTAGTTTTCTGTTTGGTGGATGGTGCGGACAGAAGTCCAGTACCAAGAGTGATAGTCAAAGACTAAACACAGCCCTGAATCCGTTTGTCTCCAATGCTGTGCGGACAGTTCACCGCTTGTAGGTCGACAGCGAGGCTGCTTATGTTTATCTAGAACTGCTTCGTTAGGCTTGGAGTCTGCTACCTTGGTTTCGCGTGCGGAAAAGCAGCATTGATCGTCCGTCAGAAAAAGATGACCCATTCTTTCCTACCTGGAGTACCGGGAATGCATCAAGCACACCCCTAGCGAGCGCTAATACACGGGTTCACGTTCCCACTGGACTCCAGTCCCCTACATGGCAGCTGATGGGCGACATGAGGGGGCGCTTCGGCTCGAGCGATTGGTGAATGCCTGAAATGCTTGTTCTGGTTGCAAACTCGATAACGCCCGAGCGCTAAAACGGTATATTGCCAGTGACAAAAAGAGGCGATGGACAGCCCCTGCTGCTCATTTTCAGGCACTCAAAGACAAAAGAATCGCACACTTGATAGCTGTTGTTCTTGACTTTCTTAGTAGTGAAGCTGCGTTGGGTGATAATGACCAAGTCAAGCAGGAGTAGCATATCGGCGTGATTTGATCTTGAGTCGAGCGGTTGGCAAGACTTCTAGGAACTCCCCGAGGCACGAAAGAGGTCGAACACACCTGAGTTGGTGAAAAGTTAGGGCCCACCACTTTAGTTGGCGGGGAGCGGAATCTTGGAAGACGTCGTACACTAAATAGTGGAGGCAGCAGTCAACATCTTTCCAGCATTAGATGCCGTCAATTAGCTTATACCTAAAACAAGCAACAATGGGGTGAACATGGGTCGTGAGTAGTGTTTCTCACCCTACAAAATGGTTCATCATGCTCTCATCCCCACGAAAGAATGTACATTTGACAGTGCGTTGTTGCATCTCCACCGTTGCTCATGGAGTAAGGAAATGTGAGAAGTGCGACCGGGTGCACCCTCAGATCCCGATTGGAGCTCCAAGCTGCTAAGCGAGACCACGAGGGATGCTCAAAGTTATCATGGCTGAAGCACAGTAAGGAAAGCATACTCGCAGTGGTTATCATAAACTTGCATTTCCCTGCAGTCATGTGTAATAAATAGTCCCATGCACATCGTTCGTGCCACATGTTGGAGACACTGTGCAGCACTCCACCGATACGCATAACAGCCGCGCTGTTCTTGCCATACTTTCGTGAACACACGACGGGGTCCAGGCTGCAGCGTCAACTTCACGACAGATCAAATACATTGCTGATTTCTCTTCCCATAGCAGGTATGATACAGTGGCAGCATCTTAAAGATTATTGACAATCCCGCCAGGAATGTTCTCGAATCAGGCACCTACCGAGCAGTGAGCAAATCAACGTTGTTCCACTTCCAGCCAGATACGTGTCCGAGAAGCACGTGTGTAGCTGAGCGAAAAGGAAGTGATCTAATCAGATTTTCGACGATACCGTTAGAGCCACACCATGAGCCATAATCAACTCGCATCTGAGAAGACTGGAAATGGAGGAGCCAAAAGAAAGGGATTTCTGAAATCCATCAAAAGAGGGAGACAAACCAAAGTCAGCTTCTGCCGATGTGCAGCATTAAACCTCCCATGCGGAGATCCTCTCAATATACATTGTTGTTGCGTCAACATCCTACACAGCGCTTGCCAAGCCCAGTGTGGTTGTCGTTGCGATCCAGTTGCTCGAAAGTGACAGATGAGGCCAAAAATAGGTCACAGGTCGCTATCGGAGGACCAGTCACGTTTGCGCTCGAGAAGAAACCTCAGATACAGCGTTCGAAGCAAAAAACATGAATAGGTTGAATAGTCAGAATGCATGGAGTGGTATCAATCACTATCCGTCGTTTCAAAAGTGAAAACTTCGGGAGAGGTGACAGCCTTCTGACACGCACCACCCTCACAGTGTGCCCATAGGTACCCTGAGCATATGGAGGTAGTATTTCGCAAACAAATATCCTTATCGCAGCATACAGGAAGCAGGTGGAATGATAGAGCAGAAAGCGCGAGAGAGTGGTAGAGTATCACGTGATAAAAGTCAATGCTTGGCAGCGGAGAATGGAAAGTGCCGCGCACCTGTACGCACCTGCACCTGCATCTGCTCCGCGTCTACCTCTGCCAGCTGCTCCCGGCTCGCGCACCTCACCCGGCCTAGTGAGCTGCTGCTCTGCTCACCCACGCCTCACCCCTGATCTTGCACGACTCATGTGCGACTCATCCGGCCGTGACGCGTCCTTCTAGCGTGCTTTGAAGATCCAGCCACAGTCGGACTCATTGGTGGTGATGGTGTGACGTTGCACTAGCTCCGGCGGCTGGCAGCTGCGGCCACCGTCGAGCTGCTGCCAATCAACGCTGGACCTCAACATACTCAGTAAGCAAAGCCGTCAGCTTACCAGGCTGCAGCAAAACGTACAGTAAATAATACCGAGTATTTGGCCGGCCTCGCGGCCTAGGCCAGGATCAAGAGCTTGTTCGATGCCTATTCATGGCGCAAAGACTTCGCTTACAATTACTTGCAAAACTGGCCCTACCCAAGCGTTCTAAGCTCCTGTCCAACCTCGCTCCCGTGAGATATCGCAACCATGGAGCAGGAACAAAGTGTCTATATGAGTGCTCTGATCGCGACATGCGTGTCATGCTCTTGCCGCAGCATCACCGAGCCTCACCTTGCCATTAGTCTTTCTTATTCAGGGCTAAAGAGCGAAAACGCCGTAGCTATATCTTACACCTGGGGTGTATTCGATCGCCGCGATGTGTGCATTGGCCATTGCCTAAGGCAACCCTCTGCTCGACTGTTTCTGAATCTTGGCCAAGAATGGGACGTTCCAGAACTCTTGCAGAGACTAGCTGAGCTATCTTACAAGCACAATGCCATCTGGATCGACCAATTATGTATCCCCCAGAATACTGCCGACATTCAGCTCAATCTCGCACGGATTCCTGCTATCTACAGCACGTTGAATGTTATTGCCATTTTGCCTGGATCGCCGCCATGTCGCTGCTTTCGGGAACACGTACAAGAGCGCCAGGCAAATGTTCCTCGAAGCAGCTACTCGTGGCTACCTAGCATGGATGAAGCCTCGGAAGAAACTATGAATGGAGTTGGTGTCCAAGAAGGCAAGCAAGAGCGCCAGACAGACGTTCCTCGAAGCAACTTCTCGTGGCAGCTTGGCATTGATGAAGGCTCAGAAGAAACCACGAATGTAGACGATATCCGGGCAGATCACGACACAAACGAACTGGGCTGTTTGACAGATTGCCAAAACGCCATCGGGCTTTCCTCATGGCTAAATCGCATCTGGACCAGACAGGAGTTTGCATACTCGAATCGCATCAGTATTTCATGGAATTCTACGGCAGAAAACCCTTGCACAAATGTAGGCTTTAGAGAGACCAGAAACTTAGCCATAAACCCGTTCTATCAATTGGCCACTTCCAACATTCGGCGCCAGCTATTAGAGCGCTCCTCTTATCCTTCCGACGACGATTTGGATGGTGTTGTAGATTTGAGATTGCAGGACATGACTCATGACTTCTTTACAACAGGGAGAGCAGCAGTCGATCAATACACGCAGACGGACGATCCTGGTCTATTGTTCGCTGAATTTCTTCTCGGCAAGCCTCTGGAAAGCAAGCACACTTTCGAGGATCCCCTGGAAAAATTCCTTCTCGACTTGCGTAACTTAGCAACTTCGACACGGACTGCGACCAAGCCTCGTGATTTCGTGCTAGCAGTTTGGTGTGACTGTCCAGGATACATCATCCCGACAGACTATCGAAACGCGAAGCCTTTCGACCTCCTGGAAGATGCCATCAAGCAGCTTGAGCGAAATCATTCCATAACACCATTGACCACTTGTCCAAGCGGACTTTTTAGTAACTCTGAGGCCAGTTTATCTTGGAGATCACTAGCAGTTTCTCAATCAAGCGTTTTGGCAAGTGCTAAGGACATGTATGCCGTGTTTGCGGTGAGCCCTGATGAATGTGTACTTCCTCTCGTAGAAGGGGCTGTCCCTCTGCGAATGGTCTCGGGATCTCTAGGATCCATTGGCCGCCGTGCTGGATATTACGAGTCATTGTGCGGAGACTGGACGACAGTCCAAGCGATGTGTATTATGAGGCGAGCGATCAATAACTTTGATGAACGTGCTCGCTCTCTAGTGGATCCGAGAGATTCTTCCAATTTTGCGACCGAAGAGAAAGCCTACGAACTCTTCTCCTTATTGCATGCTGACTATCAAGAATCAGCAAGTCCTCGAGTTTTTGATCAAAGTTTCTTAGACGAGAATGCGGATGCATTAGCTTGTCAGTTTGAAGCGATGCTATCCTGGAAGGCGGGAGAATCTGCACAGGATGTCAGAATAGCCGAGGACTGGAGAGAATATCCGGAGCTCGACCACCACAGCCTTATCTACAAAATCGTGGCAAGAGTCCTTAACCTAGACTACGATTTGTGCCGCTCGCATGGCTTGAAATTAATGATAGCAGTTGATGATCCTGTCCGTATCGGGCTGATCAGAGGCCATCACCACACTCAGAGCTCAGATGCTGGAGACAAACGAGCCGATCCAAATGTCGCAGATAACGCAATCCATGCCGCAGGAGCTGGACTGACTGATACGATGACTGTATGGAATTTTGAAACCCAAAGAATCTTTGATGAAGAGGCTGATCAACCACCAAAATACCGAGTAGTCGGAATATGGGTACCTTGCCCCGTGCTACTTAGGGACGGAGTAGGGGCTGAGCCTGCGATTGACATAGCCGAAGTTGATGCCTGGCTCGTATGACCTACAGGTCTCGGTCGTGATCTACGAGAACTGGTCGTAAAAGAAAGCGTTTACAGAGAATGAAATTTCCAATGGTAACCCGACCTTGGCTTCGGTCAAGATCGTGGAGGACAATACTGTTATGAGTTGGCTATCACAGTAGATTGCCAAGCTCCTCTTTGACCCGCAAAGGTACTGGGGGAAACTCTCACAAGGGTTTCACTCGTAGAACTGATATCAGATAGTGAAGGAGTATTCAATGCAAGTCTGGTATGCACAGGTAGAGGGTTGGGTATAACTTAGGTTGACTACAGAAGCTATAGGAACTACATAGGAGACTCGTATCTATATACTCGTTAGTTTCATGATTGGCTCAGTTGGCTCAGTTGGCTCAGTACTGATCCAACTGATCCACTGATCCATCCTTATCACGTGACCTCCTATATCTTATCTTCACGTGCTAGGCGCCATCGCCTGACTTTCCTATATCTTCTGGTATGCGGTCACCTTGTGGCCGCATGTGTTACTGGTTTGTAACACAAGCCTAGTTTGGAAAGGTCATCTGTGTGCAATTTCCACCGGTAATGGCCTTTACAAGGTAGTAAGTACGCCGGTCCGTATTGCGCACTATCAATGTTAATTTTTCATACTAATCTCAATGAAGTCGCAATTTGTTAGCAAAATTCTGGTATAGACAAAATCGAGGTGTCAGTGCTTTTCTTGCTTGACTGCGCACCACCTCACCACTTCACTAGGTAGTACCTCGCTGCTGCGTAGTCAAGAAGGCCTGTTTCTTTCAATCTATAAATGGATCCATGCAATTGCTATCCACAAAGCTGCCCAACCCAATTCAACGCTTGCCCTTGGCCTTCTTGTATTCTTGACTGTCGCCTGCGTCCAATTTTGCGTAGTCTAACGTCCTATCCAAGAGGAGGCCTGGAAGTTCACCGGACTTCTACTATTTCGAGTTTAGTGCCGCTGCCACGCTAACCCAATATCGTAATTTAACGGTTGACTTCTCACGTAGACTTCTATCTTTCTCACGACCTGACTATCGATCTGTTCATCTATCGCACTGTTTACGTATCGAGTATCCATTAGGACTAATCTAACCTACGGTTTTCGGATCATTTCATTCACGGGTGGTACTATGGTGTCGCTCCGAAAACGACGACTCAAATTGTTGTAGTGCGATAAATGGGCTAGACACACAGCGTTTAGCACTAACCATACTACTAGATGATTTATCAAGCGCCAGTAACAACAACAATACAAATAATTATTCTGAAGTCGCTAGGTTAGTCATATATGATATTAACTATCGAGTGTACATCTATACCGACCATGGCTATACTATTCGTAATTTACGAAGGCATCTACGAGATGAATACACTCTTTCGGTTGTACAACGGAAATTTATTCTTAGCCAGCACCAGCACCATGAAGTGATCTCGCCCCAGCACTTTTAACCACCACCATCTGCTACCGAACCCATCGTCGGATCAAAAGCACCCATTATCGCATTTTAATATCACGGTAAGGATTGTTCTAAGATTCTCCGGAGTGAAGATAACATCCGACACCATTGTTACCATCAACACGATTGGAAGAAGACCACGGCTGTCCCCGTATTTTAGACCCGTCTTATGGCCCAGACATTTTTCGTTAGTAGTTTAGCCCAATACTTTCCCGTCCGTGTTACACCACTAGAAGGATCACACCCATTAACTGTTGTTCGTACGACTCCCACTACTACTTCTCTATCGCTATTTACACCACATCCACTAAGTATCTCCAGCACGCTCTCTGTTAATTAGGAAACGCAACTTACACAACATCTCCGTGTCCGAGAAACATTTGTCCAGCAGCACACGTCAGCAAGCATGTTCACGATGAAACAGAAGAACGGGCCACGACTGTCGTCAAGACCGTCAGTCA
>Ga0068631_100451_pt1 | contig 16149 bp, 9 predicted proteins | sample InSIn5gowninarea_2_FD_77434 | JGI IMG/M metagenome (GOLD analysis project Ga0068631, IMG submission 77434) | Clean room microbial communities from NASA Spacecraft Assembly Facility at Jet Propulsion Laboratory, Pasadena, California, USA -... ...
CAGAAGTAGGAGAGAGCAGGATCACAATCAAGAGGCATGTTTCCTGCAAGAAAGCGTATCAAGTACCAGCGATGCGAATGTGGTACGCGGAGGAGGAAGGCAAAAAGCGTACGTACGTACGTATGTTTTCTGATGTCTGTATGGTACTTGAGTACATGCGTACGAGCTTGGCTTACCCAACCCTTTGCGGCACGAGGAAGTAAGCTATAAGCGGAATGGACGATGTCTCGTTCAGTAGATGACTGATGATGGTGGTATTTGGTGGTATGGACGCCGGATGGAAGTGGTACAGTTGAAGGCTTGTTTGACATATGATTGGAGAATAAGGGGATAGTAGTGTAGAGAATATGTCCACGGGTACCGAAGTATGCAGGTCAAATGGGACAAGACACTGTGGAAGAGGCCTGGTATTGACATGAAGAGGTTCTGTTGGAGCTCGTGGCTTGAAAGTCGACGGTAATAGGTACGTATGTAGAGCAAATGAGGAGTGAATGGATGAGAGTTTGCCAATAGGTAAAACATCGTCATACTAATTCCTCGCAAAGCCTTGGTCTCATTCAAACCATTCATCCGTGGAGCGATGAACGGCAGGCAGAGGCTACTCTATTTCTGACTCCAATTCAATATCTCTAACAAATCCAACAATTCGACTTGCCAGGCTGTTCTATAACAAACAGCGGTTGCAGCACATGCAAGTATATGAGATAGAGCGAGTTGTTTGCGAAAGTGTGATAAGAAACTATGGCTCTGAGTTGAGGTCGCATATTTTCATTATGATTAGTAATTATTATAAGTATAAGAGATTGGTTATTAGTCGTACAGGGTCTTGCAGAGATGTTCTCTAAAGGAGAAGTCCAGCGCTGATGAAAGTGTGTCACATACCGCGTTTGAGGTGCGTGCTCGTGAACAACGATCATGTGATGAATAAAGACAGCGTAGTGTGACTGTGGTAATTTCTCCGTATCTATTCCGTCATATCGGCTTGAAACTGTTGTGCAGTGTTGGTCAGGGAAACATTGTTGCTATCAGGTCTTGGGTGAAGGCAAATCCGCCTCACGGACTGTCCACTTTGAGGGCGGAACTGGTACGATAGATGACCAATCGACAAACTTGTCTGACGGTACTCTCGGACGTAATACCATCGGGTGAGTAGATCGTGCCATAGCACTGGCCCGTAGACTGGACTTGCTCCGGCGGTCTTCACAGTCACCCACTACAGGTCTGTCTCGTGCTCCGGGTCTTAGATAGCCTTCCTTGTCGTATGGTTCGCTCTGCATCCATGACGTCCATTTCTTCACGACTTCTTGTGCTTCGTTGGCACTCACTTTGAACCACTCCTTATGTCTTTCGCCGCAAACCTCACACTTCAACACTTCATGCCTCTTTTCCTTTAATTCGGCATGAATGAGGGCTTCGAGTCTTAAGGGATGGGAGGCATCAGGATTTGCGTCGCATAGCCGGTCTTTGCACTCGTCAACCATGTACTTGCACTGTTTTCTCCAGCTTTCGAGACGTTGTTCTGCCGTGCCTGAAGAGAAGCCAATCTTGACCATTCCAAAGTCTTCACGATGGCGGTAAACGTATATGTGACCTTTATTCAAGCTATCCGCTGGCGTGAGTTGTTTCTTCATGGTCTGATCAACGAGCTCTTGTGGAGTGAGTCCAGCCTTTTTGCTCGGCCATTCGTAGAGTCGCAATGTCTTGTGAGTCGAATTTGGGACAAATGCGAAGCCTGGCATCTTGAACTTGTCTTTGAAAACAAAGAGGTCACGAGGTATCATAACGTTTGTGGTCTGTCCATTATTTCGTAACATTGGCAAAGAGTTTGGCGTGTCAGCACTATCAGTGGAAAGACAGAGATTCTTCAATAGGCTGACGCCCTTACTCGATTTGTTGTCTGCTTCTTTCGCTCCAACGTCCTTTCTGCTGGGGTTATCGACATGTCCTAATGTTCGGAGCCATTGATCAAGACATCGTAGTTCAAGACTTCTGATCGACGAAGTCTTGTTTTTGAAGAAATACTCCTGAAGCTCATATATTTCATGTAGTTTCGTGTCCAGATGCCAATGGCAGAATGTCATGTGGACTATCCTGAACAGAACCTTCATGACTTCGGAAATGTCTCGTGGTTTTGGCATCCCTGAAAGTTCTTCAATTAGAATGTCGAGCTTCAAGTCGTCGAGCTTCTTTCGCTGCCCGCACAGCACTTTCTTGGGCTTGAAACCCATGCATTTCCGCCTCTCTTTCGCCTTTTTGACAAGATCAAAGGGTAAGATCTCAATATAGAAGTCCATTGTTGTCCTGATTTTGCACTGAGACTCAGGCTGGGTCACGAAATTGTCAAAATCTAGTCGTCGTCGGTTTGACCCGTTGAGAAAATTTGTAGATACGAAATCTTCAATGATTTGTGCAATCTTGACCACTGTTTTCGAGTCCTTGAGAAGGAGACAGGGCTCTTCATAGCCTCTGCCGAGACTATCGTAAATCATCTGGACAATGGTCTCAGACACTGTGTGATACGGGACAGGTAATCCAACCTGCTGGGCGAGGGCTCCGTCCAGAGTGTCCTGCCTGTGTGGAGGGGGCTCTATTATAGGAAGAACCTTATAGAACTGCTGCTCGATCACACCACTTTGACCAGGTGGGTTTTCATCTTTAATAATGCTGAAGATGTTTTGTCCAGAGATGAGTGGAATTTTAGGTACTGAGAGATCCAGGCCAGGTAACTCATCCTTGATTGCTCGAGGCTGTAAAGCTTCGTTCGGCGATGCAACCAGCGTGATAGCAGAGTCATCTCCTGTAATTAGCTCAGCCATGGTTGGTAATGTTGAAGCTCTCAGGAAATAATGCCATAATCCCAGCCAACCACAGCTCTATATAGACGCTCGTCGGCTATGCTTGCACATCCTATCCCGCCGGTAGAAAGCCATTCGAGAAATCTTGTGGTTGGGTACCTAACACATTCCCAGCTGTCCTTGTGAATCCATAGCCTTGGGGCCAAACCCGAAGTATGAAACAAGTCCTGCAGCTTAAGAGTCGATCATGGTATTGTAGGTATTAGTATCATTAGGATACAGGGCATACCCTGACACAAACTGACCAAAGAAGTCAAGTCTGCCTTGCGTAGCCCTGCTACATAGCTTGAATTGAGGGATAGACGCCATGTTACCGACGGCGCGGTGACGCGACCAGGGTCGTCTGCAATAGCCATGAAGCTAGACTTACATCAAAACATGTTCTTTCATATAGTCTGATATCTCACTTCTTGATAGTCATACTAATACAGATTTGATTGTACTTCACTAATGATAGAGTGAGAAACACGGCGCAAAGAAAGAGAAGTCCTGCTCCTGCTTCAACACGAGTTAGTGGGAAACCAAAGATTAGCCAACAAGCGGGTGTCCGAATACTTCAAGACGATGAAGTAAAGTACATGTACGTAGCATCGACAATAAATAGAAATGCCCATCATTTTCATTAGGTATTTACTTTGCTAAAATCTAAGGCATCAACGCTTGTATCTTACAGTACCATCCTGTCTAGTCTAATCGTACAGCATTACTAATTTCCTTCTAAATAGGTATTTATGACCGACTCTGTCCCAACTCACTCTGAGCTGTACTGGTAGGACCACCCTTCACTCTCTCACCACCTGTAATCTTCTTCTCACCCTCCGTGATGTCTCTCAAATTCTCACTTCCAATCTTCTCTCCAGCATGACTTTGTGCCTGCGCTGTTGGTCCACCCTTAACCATATGATCTTGTCCTGTAATGTCCTTCTCCGCTTCTGCGATCTTGGATATCGTGGCAGAATCCAAGGTGCCGGTGTGCGTCTCCTGGGTGTTGGAGCTGCCCTGCGTGTTGGAGTTACCCTGCTACTACTATGTTAGTCCTTTGTCTGAAATTTAAGGAACCCAGCAAAAGGACTTACCTTGGTCAAGATGCTCTGTGCAGTTGAAGTTGGACCACCCTTTACTCGCTCTCCACTGGTAATCTTCTTCTCGCCTTCTGTGATATCGTGCAATGTCTGGCTGGTTATGGGTTCGTTGGCATGGCTTTGGGCTTGGGCCGTTGGACCCCCTTGGACCGGATTGTCTTGACCGGTGATCTTCTTCTCGGCCTCGGTGATCTTGGAGATGTTCTCGCTGTTGAGGTTGGCTGCCATGACTAATGATCTGGATGAGAAAGGTCTGTAGGAAGTTGTGCGGATAGCGTTGGATGTAAGGCGAAAGACTGATGCTGGTCTCATAAGAAACGACATGATAACAAGTACTAAATAGTAAAGTTTGCTTGATCAAGTGGTAATGGTATTATGGCAATTGCGACGAACCCTAGTCAATCAATTCCGTCAGTGATTGGGAGAAGGATTCCTGATGCATGAGGACTTTTAACACGTGAGATGCACGTTGGTTCTCCCTTTGATTTTTTTCTTGTTATTGACGCCATCGATATGTTAGTCGACGATGATCTCGGTGATGACTATCGTTGAAGTGGTAAACCATCCACAAAATACCTCTTTGGGCAGACGTGTTTCGCGATACGTGTGGGGCATCGACGACATCGATATCATCAACGTCATTTGTTCGGCTGGCTAGCCCTCTTCACGCTAAGGAGAAACCAATCCAACCAATCAAATTACGGATCCAACATTGGTACATCTGAAAGGATGGAGGTGGAACAATCATCTAAGCGTAACGAGCAGTGCAACCTATTTGACTGAACATATAGTAAGACAACCTAGATAGGTACATGTGGTAAAGGGATGTGAAGTAAGTCGAGCTGAGAACATACGGAAAACCCAACAATAGAGCGGTACGACGATTATCACGATGTGGTATAAATTTGATGTACACTGCTTGCTGGTATCGGCCCCACCATTGCAATTTCGCACCTAAGCTGGTCTTCTACGCTCGTGGATTGATCATTCCCGAGTACTAACTATACATAAGTTTGGAAGGTAGGGTGAAGTGATAGAAATAGTAGCAATTGGCCAGCAGTGCGTGTGTAGTTGATAGCTGCAGTGCTAACTACCAAACCATCCGTAAGCCAGACAAAATTGCTCTACAATGTGAAAGTCGACTTCCCATGAGGTGATTCCATGCCCTCTATAGCTCGTCCATACCAGTCGATCCATTCAATCCTGATGGACATCTTGTCCAACCTCAAAACCCCAAACCTCATCCATACTCTTCTTGCCTCTCGTCTCCGGCACGTACCGCCAAATCAAAACGAAAAATGCTACTCCCAACCCACAAAAAACAAAGTAAACCACACCATTGCCTAATGCTTTGTTTACCACAGGGAAAAACTGTGCAACAACAAATGTTGCGATCCAATTCGCTCCCAACGACCAACTCTGTGTTGCACCGATGCCTGGTCCATCAACCATCTCAGAAGCGATCATGAAAGGCACTGGACCGAGTCCCAAGGCAAAAGAAGCCACGAATAGTAAAACACATACAGCGCTAAGAACTTTGATACTCGCACTGATTCCGATCCCGAGCAGAATAGATGAGATAGACATTCCAGCGATGGACAATAAAAGAACACCCTTCCGACCAAGTTTCGGGTTGTCCGACAGCGGTGCGAATGCAGTCGTGCAAACGACGTTGACGAGAGACACGAAGATATTTAACAGAGCAGATGATGAGCTTAAGAGTGATGAGAGCAGGCCAACGCCGTACATGACAATGCTGTTGATACCGGTCAATTGCTGTGCGGCCATTATGAGGATTACGGTAAGGATGGCAGGTCTGTAGCGTGGACTCGTTAGGACTGCAACGAACGAGAGGTGATGCGGTTGATCCTGATCGCCATTAATCTTCGTGGGAGGATTATTTGGTGAATCTGTGGCTGGAGGTAGAAGTGCTGAATGTTCTTCGTCTCCATGCTCAGAGTGGGAGCTTGATTTGATACCCAACGCCTTCACCTCATCATCAATTCCTTCCGTCGTGCCTCGGAGTTTGTGTAAGTTGTCGCGTGCTTGCTTGGCCTGGCCACGCTCAGCGAGCCAGCGTGGCGACTCAAGAGCCAGAACAAGAGCGATTGCTTGGACTACAGCAATGCCTCCAGCTACCGCGAGAATGGCGCGCCACATCGAGTCGTGGCTCAAGAAGTAGCCCAATACCTGAGTAGTAAGGATGCCCACGTTGGTCATGATCTGGGTAAATGAACCATAAAAGCCTTTGCTTTCGGGCGGAGCAATCTCAGAAATGTAGATTGGGACCACAACAAGAGCTGCACCGGCACCAATACCAGAAAGAAGACGACCAACAGACATGAGGGCAACGGAAGGTGCAAGGGCCGAGAGGATTGGGCCGATGATTGTCGGAATAGTGTTAAGACGCATACTGAGGAGTCGGCCACGATTGTTGGAAAAAGGTCCAGCAGCTAAGGCGCCAATTAGACCACCAAGAGTGAAGATCGATTGAACGAGGCCAAATTCCAATGTAGACATTGGAATACACTGTGGAAGAGCCGAGCTCAACCCGGCTGAGACTATTCGAATCGATTTCTTTTCGCATGTAATTACTTCTGATGGAGCATTGAGCTCGCCCTAGTTAATAGTGGTCAGTGTGAAGGTCAGCAAGTGTATAAGTTGACGACGGTCTCACCAAGTGGTAGCCGAACAACAGTGGACCAAGAGTGACTGTGATGAGGAGAAAGTTGAAGTACGCAGTACGCCTCAAGCGTTCTGCGTAAGACTGGATGTCTGACATTGTGGTGACGATAGATATATAGACTGTATTAGATCGGCCTCCACCTCGAGATAAATAGGACGGTGCCAGTGGGACAAAGTTGTAGTTGCCTGGTGTCAGTCATTGAGCTTTGAGCTTACGTAAGTTGCTCTTGGCATGAGGTTAAGACAAGCGAGCGGGTCTGAGCCTATAGGGCTACACTTCTTACATACTAGTACCTACATATAGGTATCTATCAAACTGTAGCTTCTCACCGATAGGAGATAGTGCCGCACGTCGCATTGACAAAGGCAAAGCTACGAGATGCATAGAAGAATATAGGAATTCTCGATTGCTCAATACAATGCTCATCGGCGCCACTGTCAGCCAATTTGGGTGCTGCTCAGAATAAAAAGTGTTCTAAGCTATTTTACTTGCTTGAACTAGTCTGGGCTCTACTATCCAGGAGCTCGTACGCTGTAGCTAATAGACAAGCGAAAGTTCCATTTCACCATGATATCGCTGGTGTTGGGAGTCGTCCAGATCACTGTCCCCGATGCCCATTCGGCTGATCCATTTCCTTGTCCTTGACACCCTGCTAGAACCTTTCAATCATCCCACCGTCGTGTATATGTCCGTATCTTTGTATTTGTTTTTCTGCTAGCTCTACCCTGAGCCTGTTTGAGTCGTCACTAGGAAGTCTTCACTACCACAGTCAGTACAAAGGAAAATCTAAATACACAATCAACCACTTGCCAGATGAGCTACCAAGTCACTCGCCACATCAAGATATGGGTAGGGACCTGATATCTCCTTCTCTACATTCTTCCATCTCTTACTGATGGGCTTCCAGTAACCTTCAACCTTCTTCGAGTCGTAGCTGTCACTTCGATTGAGCTGCCCAAGCCCACTAGTCGGCCTACTTCCAGCAGGACTCGTGATGGTGCTGGTGGATCCAGGGATAGCCTTGTGCTTGTACTCATACCAAACCACGTTTTGATAGCCATCGCACTTGAAATCCACGACGTAAGTGGTCGAGTCCAGCTGATAGAGCTGTATGTCAATAAATACCCATACACCGATGTTACTACCATTCATCTTGGCAATGTTCACGCCAGCTGAACTTTCCGGTCTGCTGCGTGAGTGATTCAATGTGTCTTGACCGTGGTTATTAGAATCGCCTGCACCCGTATTTGGGCGGCTGTTGTGCTGTGACGATGATTTGAGTTTCTGGGCGATGTTGGCTGTCGGCCCATTGGCACCCAGCGCCTTCATGAACTCTTCCGTTGTGTGACCGCCGAGCTCTTCAATGTGTCGTTTTAGTTGTCGCTGTGCCTCACTTGGTAGACTAACCGCAGAGCTATGACCCGATATCGGAGCGAGCTCACCAGGCATGAACAAGCCCTTCTTCAGAATTCGTGCCCGAATGTTCCAAGGATCTCGTGGCACATAATAATCACTAGGAAGGTGATCATATTTACTTTGAAGAATGGAGTGATGATCTCCTGGTGCAAGCTCGGGCACTGGTGGTAGGTCAAGTTCATTCTCTTCTTCATTTGCTCCATCGTCTTGGTCGTTGTCACCGCTGTTGTCGGCTTCATCCTCCTCGGGACGATCCACCTTCAAATTCGGAACCACTTCCCAATCTGCACCTATGCTCTTGAGGGCCCCGAACAAGCATTTCATGGCTTCGTAAGGCGCATTCCGGGATCTTATTCCAAACTGCCATTTCCGTGCCTTTGGCTCTTTCAGTCGAGCCGCTTTCTGGTCTGCATCCTGCTCGACAACCGTGGGCAAGGGCACAGGCATTTCAGTCGCATTCTGCAAAGTGGCTAGATTTGCGGACGATCTGGAGTGCGGTTTGAGAGCTCTAGCAGTAGCGTCTCGTTCCTCTCTAGATCGGACTACTGGTCTCCCATCCAGAGCTTCTTCCTCGGGAATAGGCGTCGTTGGCGAACCGTGTTTATTGTTGGCCGGCAACTGGAATATGATGTCTGGATCTCGCCCTTCAGATCTAGCCTTCTCTCTTGCTTTGAGTAAATCTGCATGCACGTTCGGCATGGATGTCGCTAGTACTCTCACCGTTGACACTCGGGGCTTCTCCTCCTCTTTGGCTGAGACTGGAGTATCCGACATTGTCCGACTGACCCTCCTCACTTCTCTGCTTGTTGTAGCGTCTTTGCCATTCGTGGGAGTGAGGGGTCTGAGACTGTCGATGCCACGATTGACCGATACTCGCGGGGAGGCTGGGAAGTTTGGATAGTTCGGCTCGACAGGTGGTGAAGACGCGAGAAATGACTCAAGCTCTCGATTTCCTTGGCCCTTATATTGTTGAGTCTCCATCATCAGTTGATTTTCTCTCACAATCAGATAAGCGTCCTTGATTGCACTTGGTTCATCCTTGTCTAAAGCCTCCTTCACGTCCTCCTTCGGATATCCCATCGTGCGGCCCAGCTTAGAGACCACAGATTCGTGTATCTTGGCGACGACTTCAGGAGGTTTGCCAGGTGCCAATTGATTCGGGTCAATGGCCTTTGTTGGATCTACTCCAGTGTCAAGAAATTCTTCAACTGGTTCACGAAGGTAAGCAGGCAAATCTTTGATGAACCACTCGTCGAGTCGGATCTCCGGGATGGTAATTCGCTGCACAGGATGAACTTTCAAACAAGCTTTGATGAGGTTTGCTGCTCCAACTGGGGTTTGCGAAGGAATGTGAAAGGATCCAGCCTGAATCTTCTTGAAAAGAGTAGGAATGAACTCATCGTCGAACGGTAATCGGCCCACAAGAAACACGTACAGAATAACACCACAACTCCAGACGTCAACTTCAGGACCAGCATACAATTTGCCACCAATCACTTCTGGTGCTGCATAATTGGGGCTACCACAGCTGGTTTTCAGGAAATTGCCATCTGTCATGATGTTACTGAGACCGAAATCAGCTATCTTGACATTCATGTTCTTATCAAGGAGCAAGTTCTCTGGCTTCAAATCTCTGTGCACGATCTTATGTCTGTGACAATACTCCACAGCGCAGATGATCTGTTGGAACAACTTTCTGGCTTTTGCTTCTCCCAGTCTTCCATGCTTGACGATGTAATCGAATAGCTCCATAGGCACATACTCTAGCACCATGTATATTTCGGTTTTGGTCGTAATGACGGTGTAGAGCTTGATAATATGAGGGTGTCGGAGCAGCTGCAGGTATTGGATCTCTCGTTCAATGCGGCCAGCAAGATCTCGACTGATCAGCTTGCGGCGGTTTATGATCTTCATAGCCACCTCTTGTCCTGTCACTCTGTGTCTGGCTAGCTTGACTTTGCCAAACGAACCTTCACCAATATTTCTCACGAGTTGATACTGATTGAGTCTCTGCACAGCACGAACTGTACTGGGCGACTCTGTAGGAACTTCGTTGGTGGCATTGAATCGTGTGCTTGGAGGGGAGGTGATCGGTAGACTTGGGCGTGATCGAGTTTGCGACAACGTCGACAACGACATCGACAACTCATCATCGTTGATTTGTGATGCCATAATGGCGATCGATTTGGTCGTTTACGCAGCAAAATAGTTGTCTTGTCGTCGACAAATTAATGCAAGAATAGTGGTTTTGGCGCGGAGGTTATGGTATGCTGTTACCAGTAATCACTGAAATAGCTGGTGAGCATTGAGGCGGGGTGCAGTAGGATGAAATAATGTTGCCCAGTAGTATCACCAGGCTTGGACCTATCTGGTCGTCTAGTAGGCAATAATCACACTTGAATGTTTTCGAATCGCGCAGTGGAAAGGAACTACCAACGACGAAGCTCCTTCTGGAGAGGGTCGTGTGAAGGATAGCGTTGAGCAAAGCCAACGATGGCATAAATCGTCATTTCACATGCATTAGCTTTTACTTTCAAAGTCAGAGAAGAACGCTAATAACAGCCACAACCGAGAATACTGGGTCAGCCACGCGAGCCTCTATGAACTGCTCAATCAAGCTGTGAATATTGAGACCATGCTAACAAGTCCAAGCTATTACAAGACTTGTTGGTAGCAGTGCCTACCTAGGTACACAGCTAGCCATCGGGTGCTACAATCATAGACATTTGAGGCTAATGGGCGCACAATCACGGATTACTGTGTCAATACCTGCGGTTTGCTTACCCTAAATGGTGTCGTCTCCGTTCAACAACAGCAATGGTTCCGTGGGCGCTCTCAGGCCGCCAAAACAGCACATGTCAGGTAGAAATATCATCGATGGGTACCTAAGGTACCTTACTTTATCATCCTCCGTTTTGTGACGTTTGTGACATCGGCGACGTTGATGATCCGGCCCGAGACACCAAGGCTTGAGGCCAGGACTTTTGTTGTATCTAGCTCGCTATTGCTCTGTTTGTTACGAAACAGCAAGTTAGTATGGTTCAAGGTCTAGCTGGACTTCAGCCACTACTTGCTGCGCTTCCACCCTAAGGAAGCTTCAATCTTATCCTTCTCTGTGTCGATTCTCCTTCTCCGATCGCTGAGCTGCATCTTCGCACGGTCAGCCTTACGAGTCTCGAGCTTCTTCTTCTCTTCCCTTCTCCACGCCACGAGACTCTGCTCTGACCAGGGTCGAAGAAGTGGATGATCAAATTTGAAACAATCCATGACGCTCGCAAGAGCTTCATCACCACCATCGAGGTATACTGCAGCGATGAGAGCTTCCACAGCAGTAGCGATTGTGATATCGCCTAGTAGATGAGCTCCTTGATGTTCAACGATGATACAATCTTCCAAGCCAATCCTGCGCCCCAAGCTACTCAAAGATTCATTGGTAGCCAGTGCACTCCTTACCATGCCGTACGAAGCTTTTGTTCATTAGTATTGATTTAATGGAAGTTTGCTGTCATGAATGCTTACCGCGTGCAACTCGAGAACCTCCTGCTTTGAACCAGCGTTCGCAGAGGTACTTGTCCAGGAGGGTGTCTCCCAGGATGGCCAATCTGTTGTTATTGTTGTAGATAACTCCAGATCTGCCGTCGTTCGGCAGATACTTCCTGTCATTCAAGGCCTCGACACAACGGTATTTGTCCTTGAACAAGTAGTGAAGGATGTTTTCGCATCTGGCGATCTTGTCCTGAAATTGCACTAAATGATTAACTCCAGCTTTCAATTGTTGCACATTGCGTTGTTCCTGAGCCGTCCAGCTCCCTTCAGTAGCTGCTGAAGGGAGCTCGGCGTGGTAACGGAATCTGGATATATTCCGAATGTTTAATGTTCTGATATTAGGATAGAGGGACCATCGCTGTCTCTTAGTTGATGATAGGCATGTTAAGGTTCGAAATACCCTTTCCAACGATGATGCATGCCGCATCAGGAAATGTGACCTGCTAGCTTGACAGAAGAGTGATGGTAAAACTGATGTTCATGATAGCACCGACATAAGCCAGTATCAGAGAGTGTCCCTGGCAGTAAACGCCAGAAGTCTAGGTACAGTCGACCTACGAGGTCATATTGAATTATGGCCTCACGGTAGACATTTAAACCATTTATGTGAGAGCGAAATGGCAATTCAAGATTGCCGGCAGAGGAGTAGACTTTGGGTCCGCAAATTTCTAGCTTCTACGTGTACCCTTAGCTTTCTGCGCAACTTGCCCTTGATGTTACTATCAATTCCATATGCCAACTCGTACTGGACGCTGTGATGCTATCTGTTTGGACCGGTTCATTGAAATTCATATAAGTTGTCACCATGAACTGCGAGATCACCTACGTCCACGTTGGTCAAGCTTATCCCGACCGGCCCCACCCTCTCCCCACAGAGCTTGCTGCCATAATGAAACCATGGCCGTGAACCTAAGCAGCTCCCAAATAGATTCGGTATGATCGTGCCGTGACATGTAATCCAGCAACAAAGTTCCGTCATGTCGGGTATGGGCTTCTTGAACAGCTCGTTCGGATGAAACCAATTTAGTTGTGCGCAACGAACTTCCTCTAAATTGGAACGGCAACGTCAATTCCGGTCGCCTTTGTGCGTAGTCCATCGTGACGCATTCGGTTGGCCATGGCAGGAAAAACAGACATGGTGAAGTATGACCCACATCTTGTTTTGCATCGAGGAACCACTGCTGAGTGCTGGGTTAGGTCGAGCTTTGGTAGGCGATGATTGCTATGATCGTCAACAGCCCACTCCGATACACATAACCCCTACAGCTTCGGGCATTTTTCATCTGCAACAAACCTGAGAGGATCATCAGATGCATTTGGGTGCGTATCGATCGTCCAATATTGCTCACACATCCTCTTCTTCCAAGTCTTCAGGATCTTCTCCATTCAGTAGCTCGTCATCATCGGCCTTCGCAAGTACCTTTTCAATAAGTTTCAATGTCGTCCTCAGTGGCAGGCCCACAACGTTATCGAAACTCCCCTCAATCCTCTCCACTAGAACTGCTCCGGTACCTTGAATACCATATCCACCAGCTTTGTCCGCTCCTTCTCTTGTCTTCACATACGCCAACAACAACTCATCAGAGATCTCCGAGTCAAACTTCACAACCGTCTCTTCCCATGCTCTCTCCAATGCATATCCCGGATCTCTTGCACTTTCTAGCGGCGTCATACACACTACAGCCGTATAGACTCTGTGTGGGCCTCCATCCCTCAACGCTTTTAGCATTGCAATATGCTGTGCTTCACTCCTCGGCTTCTCGAGTATCTCTCCGACACTGCTCACTACGACTGTGTCCGCTGCAATGATAAGCCCCGGCTCCTCCACGCCCTCATGATTGACTTCCTTCTCGTACACCGAGAGTGCTTTCCCAGTAGCGGTTCCAAGAACGTACTCAAAAGGAGTGACGTTCTTGGGGAGGTTCTCCTCGAAATTCGAAGGTATGATTTCGATGTTTGTCAGACCAATTTGTGCTAGTAGCTGTTTCCGACGTGGAGAGGCAGAGGCGAGGATAACACGCTTATTCTTTAGGAGGAGTAATGCCGGTAGCTCTAGCGGTGGTGGTCGTGCTAACCGTCGTGGCGGAGGTGGGCTTTGTGCAGGTATGGCCGCGGCTTCATAGGATGGCGGTTCATCGTGCAGAAAGCCGCTCTTCTCAGAAGCCATCGCGTCGCAGGAAAACGATTTAGTAAGTTCAATTTTGGGAAGCTGTATTTCAAGGCAAAAGTCCGGCTTGCTTGAAGAAGAATATGAATAGCTGGCAGATGGGATATTACGCTTGCTAACTGGCTGCTCTCGATCTTGTATAGATTCGGAGCGAGAGTGTTGGTGCTATAGGTGCTCACAAAGCGACTGGTCGAGTATCGAGAGTATGATCAACGAGTCTTGGAATTCACGATGCCTCTTACTACTTACTACTGGTCAAGATCGAATTTCAGGAACAGGAAAACTCCGATTGCGTATTCGATCTACAATACAATTAAACGCGCTCATTGCGCTATGATAAGATAAGCATTGGAGATGGTGGGGTGCTTCCCGAGACGAGCAACCAATTTCTGCGGAGCAGAGCTGCAGCAGAATTCTGAGCATGAACAATTTCCCAATTGTTGACTCATTGTTAGTCTATATAAGACGTGCCCAGTTGTATTCTTAGTAATTCCCAGCAAACAGCTAACTTCAAAATGGCTACAACACTTCACTTGCGGTCAGAGTGCAAGCCCATGGAGCATCGTTCCGCTCTGACTCCTAACACTACCAAGGCAGTACGTACTCATTCAGGACAAGCAACTACTTACAACAAACTAACGACATGGTAGTTGATAGACGCAGGTTACACAGTCAACGTCGAGAAGTCTCCGGAACGTGTCTTCGACGATAGCGAGTTCGAAGCTGTTGGTGCTACGCTTGTCCCCGAGGGTTCCTGGGTAGATGCCCCAACCGACCATGTCATTGTTGGTCTTAAAGAGCTCCCAGAGGATAAATTCGCGCTCAAGCATACACATGTTCAGTTCGCACATTGCTACAAAAGTCAGGGCGGTTGGGAAGAGGTGCTCTCACGGTTCCCTCAAGGTGGTGGGACACTGCTAGATCTGGAGTTCTTGACCGATGATGCTGGAAGAAGAGTTGCTGCCTTTGGATATCATGCCGGTTATGCGGGTGCTGCGTTGGCGCTGGAGGCATGGGCGTGGCAGTTACAACATCCAGAAGCGAAGACCATGCCAGGAGTGAGCAGCTATCCTAATCAGGATGCATTAGTGGTGGACGTCAAGACAGCGGTGCAGCAAGGAGAAGCAATTGCGAAGAGGAAGCCGAGGGTTTTGGTGATCGGTGCGCTGGGCAGATGTGGAAGAGGGGCTGTTGACCTATGTCGAGAGGTGGGCATTCCTGATGATCAGATACTCAAGTGGGATATGGCGGAGACAGCCAAAGGAGGCCCATTCGACGAGATCATCGAGTCGGATGTGTTCGTCAACTGCATTTATCTCTCGGAAGAGATACCACCATTCGTGAACGATGAGTACCTGAAGAAGGACACAAGGAAGTTGTCCGTTATCTGCGATGTCAGCTGCGATACCACCAACCCACACAATCCGGTGCCTGTTTATACACAAAACAGCACATTCTCGAGACCGACGTTACCGGTCGTTGGCTACGATAATCCTCCTATCTGTGTTATTAGCATTGATCACTTGCCTTCTCTACTGCCGAGGGAGGCAAGCGAAGCATTCTCACAAGCGCTATTACCGTCGTTAATGACACTCAAGGATCGAAAGACAAGTCCGGTATGGCAACAGGCGGAGAATCTGTTCAACACAAAGGTCGGAACGTTACCGGAAAGCATTAGGTCGACATTCCAGACGGTGATCGACATGATACCAGGTGTCGGAAGCAAGTAGGAAGAGACTAGTCCTTCAAGGATGCTCAATTGCTCAAGGGAATCTCCAAGATGCGGCGTATAGACTACGTCCTCAAGAGTGCATATTGAACAGTGTATTGTGTGCTGCACCATTTGCGATGTGTGCTGCTTGTGGTGTCCACAAGATCAGTGAACATTGCAGTTTCGACATGTGCAACTAATGACTTGTAGTACTCGTTGTTAAGCATACGAGCACGCTCGAATACCTCAAACATGCTCGCTGTCTTCGTAGGCCGACATAAAGTGCTCTCAACCTGGCTTGGGTAGCGGCGGCGTGAACAGTCGTGATATACTAAGGCTATGAACTATATAAGCACAAGCTGTCATCTGGTTCTAATCGGTTTCTGCTTGACATATGCGTATCGATCTTGCACTAACCATTCTTTCACACGTCAATACTTCATGGGAGTGTCATCCGTTGTAACGTCTGCTGCCTTCTGTTTTGATCCGGTAGTGGCTGGCTCCGTCTCTTCTCTATCTCCAAAATACTCTGATACTTCCCATTGAACCGTTGTCGTACCGTCAGCAGATACACCATGACCCCGTCTGTTCTTGCTGTGGTGTCCCAGCTGACTTCCTTGAATCATGTCTTCGAACCACGAAATGCCATTGGCGGTACCACTCCGTGTAGTTTGAATAACATCTTC
>Ga0068631_100454_pt1 | contig 16126 bp, 16 predicted proteins | sample InSIn5gowninarea_2_FD_77434 | JGI IMG/M metagenome (GOLD analysis project Ga0068631, IMG submission 77434) | Clean room microbial communities from NASA Spacecraft Assembly Facility at Jet Propulsion Laboratory, Pasadena, California, USA -... ...
ATAACACTGTAAATTGGATGAAGTACATCGTCACCCACGAAAATAAGGGCATCGAATCGTTCAAGGATGAAACACATTTCCTCCGCATCGAACCATCGATAGTTGCAATCTATGAGGGTAAGCTTGCATAGGTGCTACGACTCGGACCGTCTTACCTCTAGGTTTATAGGGTGCATCAAACCCAATACGGCCACCGTCGGACAACGCTCGAAGCAGCTGCTTCCGATCGTGACAAAAGGTGCCATATTCGTAGAAGCCCCGGTCGTCCTTTGGTGGAGGTGTATACAGCTCTATCGCACGAATGTCGCATTCGGCAAATCCTTCGAAGTTCCCGAAGTAGCTATGGAGAGCAGCATGGCCTTGAGTGGACTTTGACTTGGTACGAGCTGCATCCCGACTTCCAGTGAGAGGAAGGAGCTGCCATCCTAGCCACAATGCCACAATGAAGTAAACAGCGATAAAGCTTTTGTTCAGGAAACGAGCAATCGGTGCTTCACTGATGAGTTCGTTTGTAATCTCAAGAACGCGAGTCCATACCGAAGGTCTTTCTGGCATTGGCATATGCCCCATTCGACCACTTTCCGCAGGCTCCATGGTTCGATGGTAGTTGTCAACTGCTGAAGGAGAAGACTTGCAAAGATCTTGAGACACAAACAGTGGGTGAGGGAAGGGGACATGTATTGAAGTAGAGAAAGAAACGTTATGACGCTCAAACACTGCGTCCTTGCACCTTCCGAACTGCAGTTCTTTGTACCTCTCCCACAGGCCGAACACTTACCTCTAATGGACTCTCCTTCTTCCTGCTTGATCCCAACCAAACACAAGGTATTATCCACTACCTCAACATTCAGGGACACTTGATATCATGACCGAAGCACCACATTTCGTGTTCAAAGCCTTTGCATAACACCATAGTGACCACCTACCACAATCTGTACTTTCCAAGACCGAGAAATAAATTACTCGATTCCATGTTCGCATGATGCTTTGCCAAACACTATCTTCAGCTTGTGTATACTAGAGTTCAATTATGTTCGTGAAAGTTACAGAAACTGTGCTCCTGTTGCAGCATCGGAGAGTTCGCGGGTTGTCATGAAAGCGGCGGCAGCTCCATTGCCATTCTTTTATGGGAGAAGCATCCAAATACAACGTAAGTATCTATTGATGATGTCTTTCGCGAATCCAATCTATGTTGATGAAAGATTGATGGATGGAACAAAGGAATGATGTGACGACGAACCACTTACACCTTATATCTAATAAGCCTCGGCATATGCAAATGCTACCCACCACTCTGTGTTTCGCGGGTCAACGGTCGATCATACGGTTCGGGTTGGCTCAGTCAACCCGGGCACAGCTGGCCGGCATAGTGCTACAAAGATTATAGTAGATCGTTACAATAGCCGTATTATCTATGACTGGCTTTGATCTATTGAATGTTTCGAGTTCTTCTGTGTGAGATAATTAGCAGGTTTTGAAGGTAAAAAGGCAAGCAGAGCATCAACAAGCGGGATTCAGGCCTGTCTCCACGCGATTGAACCGCATCTCTCCACACAAGCCCTCCTTGTACCTACGAGTCACAAATCCATGCCACCTCCAAGCTTTACACTCGGCCAACGTATATACCCTTCACACCATCTAAAGCAAGCTGCTGGCCAATTGATTGACGAAGTCAGTGCCAGATAGGAGAATCGATCAAGCTCCGGTGTAGGAACCGCGGAACTTACAATCCCCACCGGCGACTTTCGGGTGGGTGGATCGACTTCAGAGCTGCAGTTCCGTCTGTGCGTGCACACGACATTTTGTCTGATACTTTCCTTCGCCAGGTTGAACACTTCAGTTTGCCAGGCCGTAGGGCCTGAGTGTCATTCATTATGTCGTGGAAACCTACAGAACAGTTGATGAAGAGGATCGGTCATTATGCCTCGTTTCCACCAACTGGTGTCAGTCTGCGGCAGATGGTCCAGTTTGGGGAGAAGCCCTCGGTTGGTGAGCAAGAGCAAGACCCTATGCGCGGAATTTTGCTGATTTCCTAGGAACACTATTCCGTGCCTCGCAGTTCTTGTCTGAAGAGCTCGCCGTTCGTCTAGCGCATCGAGTGCAAGAGCTCGACGACCTCCCCGATGGGCTTGGCGAAATGTCGTCAATAAAGAAAGTCAGCGATTGGTATGCTCAGTCTTTTGAAGAGATCACGGAGATGCCGAAACCAAACTTAGACAAGCCCACAAGAGACAAGCTGCTCAATCCGCCAAAGAAACATACCAAACTTCCGTCAAATGTCAGGAATCCCAGTATACCCAAGCAGGCAGAGAACGGAGCAAGCTTGAACAGCAAGAGATATTTTGCAGCAATTGAAGACACGGAGGAATGGCCGCCTGAGCTCGCAGATTACAACAAGAAATTCTCGCGCATGCTGGAGAACATCAAACGAAGACACGATCCCGTTGTGACGACTGTTGCACAGGGTATAAATGAGTACAAACGGAAGAGACAGCGTATGCAAATAGACACCTCGATCCAGAACTTCCTGGACAGGTTCTATATGTCTCGCATAGGCATTCGAATGCTCATAGGCCAGCACATTGCTCTAACTGGACAGTCACACCATAGACATCAAAACTACGTTGGTATTATCTGCACAAAGACGAACGTAAGAGAACTTGCAGAAGAAGCAATAGAAAACGCACGATTCGTGTGTGAGGATCACTATGGCCTCTTCGAAGCGCCCAAAGTACAGCTTTTCTGCCCGAAAGACGTCAACTTTATGTATGTGCCAGGCCACTTATCACACATGCTTTTCGAGACTCTCAAAAATTCTCTACGTGCAGTTGTCGAAAGACATGGTGCCGAGAAGGAGGACTTTCCAGTCACCAAAATCATTGTGGCTGAAGGCAAAGAAGACATTACCATTAAAATTACCGATGAGGGAGGTGGCATTCCGAGAAGTGCAATTCCCTTAGTTTGGACATACATGTACACCACAGTGGATGCGACTCCCGAGCTGGACCCGGGCTTCAATGCCAGTGATTTCAAAGCGCCCATGGCAGGTTTCGGATATGGTTTGCCCATCTCGAGGCTGTACGCAAGATATTTTGGGGGTGATCTCAAACTCATCTCCATGGAAGGGTACGTCAATCTATGTACATGAAAGATATTCACTAACAAGTTTCGCAGCTACGGAACAGATGTCTACCTCCACCTAAACAGGTTATCTAGCTCTTCGGAACCTTTGCAATGACAACCAGTCGTCATGAGGGATAGGAGCGCAGGGTTAACAGCTTCGTCTCGAGGATTGACGCCACGCAGCCTAAGTAATGCAAGTATTGCTTCCATGCGATCAAGGCTTAAGAGTCGGCGTGAAGTCTCGGAAAGAAAACAGGTGGGTGATGCTGAAAGCATGATGAATGAAGAGCCTGCTATGCACCGGACGGGCCGCGGTAGTGAATGGCTAGATTGAATCTCAGGGATACTCACTGTGCTGCGGATAGGACACCACTTGTTCACCACACTATTGCGCTATGCTACGGGAATACGAATCACAGATCGGCAGTATGCTAATGTCCGCTCGACGTCGACTAAATATCACGAACAGCACTTAGTTCTTTCGGCGTATGTCAGACTTTGCATCTGTGGTTGCCGAAAAGATGATCTGCTACCATGTGAATGTTTCGCGAACAGTGAGACTGCAAATGCACGCACTTGGAGCGAGCTTCCACCTATCAATATAGCTTTCCGCGGATTTCGAACGGGATTGCATCGTTGAGATCCTGCCAAACAGAGAGCAGAGAGTGGGGCAGCCAGCCCGTCGCATCAGTTATTCCACGACAGCGTATGGTTCATAAGCAATCTCTTAAGCTGCCAGGTAATCAGGAAGAGGAAGAGAGAGACAACGCTGAATGTGGAAGGGAGGGCGAGCTATGTCAATGAATACCGCAGCTTGAATTACCACAACCTTCACGAAATGCTACAAGCTAAAACTCTCTTCTGGGTTTTTACTTTGGATGTTAGAACCATCTAACGATTGATAGTTGATAAGGTGGAAGCAGAATGACTACCCAGAAATTCCAGGTATTGGCCAATGTCTGGAGAAGGCGAAGGAGTAATGGTATCCCAAACGGCCTGGTACCTCTTTAAATCGGATTTTGTGATACGGCGCTTGGCCACACTGTTGGACTCTTTCACGTTTAATGTGGACCAGTATAGCAAGAGAGCAAATCATCCACAGGAGCTATGTTCGCCTGTCATGGACAATGAAATATGTATCGAGAACAGAGCAGAGTGGCAATATTTTGGCCAGCAGAAAGATCCGAGCTTCTAACGCCCAACTAAATACCTCAGGAGCCTTTTGATACCTGTATGAACCAAGTTCAACATGCCAACCCTATCCTAGTAAACTTTCTCCATCATAATTAAGTAAGCTCCTATACCATTCCAAAAAGGCGTCAGTTTTGTATACAATTTACAATCTTTAGACACATCTGTTATGAATCTGCTCTTGTGCTAATAACCACTGCTCCCTGCGGTGTGATCGCAGCTCGGTTTGGCAAGCATGGTAGATCTTGGCCGTTTGAAACAAATTCATCAAGACTAGGAGAGAACGCTTGTCCGAAGACTTGGATGCACCGTGATGCTGATGCGTTTCTCTGCAGTAGGCATGATGCTTCGCAAGCATGAGTCTCAAACCCGACCTGCATCGAGTCGAGGTTTGACCTCCGCTAGGGCGGCCGGAAACAGGCCTAGCGTTGTTCGACCGGCTTAGCCCGACGGGTGCACCCGACCGAACAGGAGGCCTAACACAGCGCTGACTGCAGAAGTCTCAATAAAAAGCGTCAAGCAAATAAGTCCTGAACAGCGTCTTGAAGCAGTGGAGCACTCGGGAGGGGCTGATCGAAAAGAAGCATACAGTATCACCCGGTTCGTAAGATCGTGGAGTTTACCAAGCAGCGAGAGAAACAGTAGTCCTGTTGTTTGAGATATTATACACTGTTCATTCAATCTCTTGGTCTCTTGTATCTTGAGCTCATCATGGCTGGAATTGGTCTCGGTGACGTTGTCACTATCATCAATGGATGCATAGAGGTCTACCAGAAACTCGAGGAAGCCGGTGACCAGATCGAAGATGTCAATTTTCGGCTCAATCGAGTACTTGGTTGGGTTCGTCCTGTTGAGAAGCACCTCAAAGAAACCTATCCCACTGGCCGGTATGCTCGCAGTATCTTGACGCTGTCAAGGTCCATTGTTGAATAATTTCAGGTATCCTCAAGCTGGCGAGGTCAAGATCATAGTCGACAACATGAAACTCAACGCCCAGAAGATCAAGATCATCTTTGAGCGATACTACGAAGCACAACGAAAATCGAACTTCTGGGGTCCGTTTCAAATGCTGCATTTTGCTCTAGGTAGTAGCGGCAAGGATCTAGAAAAGCTCATCACTTCTGTCGACCGACTCGCTACAGATTTGAATCGCCAAGTCCAGCTCAACGATATTATTAACAAAAAACAAGCTCAAAGCCAGACGGTCACCCAGCAACCCTTTCATGGTGCAGCAAAGCAGCGGAAAGTTCAGATCATGTTCGTTGATCCTGGAAACATAGGTAAGCCATATCAAACTCCATGGATCTCCGATGCTCAAATCATAAACAGGCCGCTCCGTTGTCGCTCACGCCTACGCCCAACTAGTAGGTGAATGGACACGTCGCACAAACAAGCCCTGGTTCATCACCAATATTCACTCCGCAGGTCTGTACATTCGTCGGAACAACCGCCTAAAGGAACATCAGGATGCTCTCAAATTTCCAGCCTTGCAAGCCGGCCTTACGCCTGCCAAAACAGCTCAAGATTCGCTCTTCGACAATAAGCTCTTCAACTATGACTACAAAGCTAATATTCGCGAGGAAATGGCGTCTCATCCCTCTTGCAGCCCAAGGAATAACATGTTTCGTAGATTCGACTATATCTTCGTATTTACGTTCGAGAACAGCGTTGAACTACAGAAATTGAGGCAGCTGGTTAAGAAGGATCCGGAGCTTGGAGAGAGGCTCGTGCCGAAGGAGAAGGGAAGAATCGTGATGTTGGGGGAGTATAGGGATAAGAACTCAAGCGAGATCTTGGGTCCGAAGATTGTGGACGGTGTGGCGACAAGGGATGATTGGAATAAGTGCACATCGAAGATCAAGCTTGCATTCAAAGGATGGTTGAAAGAAGAGATGGGATGGGTGCAACCTGAGAGAGGGGCATTGCAGGAGTTGAAGAATTGATCACGAAACCTGATAGAACTTCTGTGGCATCGTCCATACGGAGGATGATGTTAGCTTCGAAGGGCTGGTCTATGGAGGTTCACACCGTCTTAAGCTCCCCCGCTAACCTAGCATTGGGGGGAGACGCCTGATATATGATCAAGAAGGAAGAAAAGGTGCTATAACTCGCTGCTGAGGAACAACGCCATCCGAGTCTCTGCTATCAGACCGTGAAGCTGAAGGATATCATCGTAAGCAGAAGTCTCGAGGCTCACAGAAGGTGCTAAATTGTCGCTAGCGGTGAGGCAGACCGTCTACTCAAACTTAGGAGGGCGCCAGGGACGGGAGGACGGTCCACAGCACGGCCTCCTAACAACGAAGTCGAAAAATGCAATACTGTCTTCTCCCCCTCCTTGCTGGTCCTCTACACGAAGCAGTGGTTCAGGCAGAGGCCCAGAAACAAAGTTCAGACGACTTTCTCGCTGCAACCAATGCAGATCTAGCAACTCTGCCGGCATGCACGTACGTGTCACGTCTCCATCCTTGTCAAGCAGAGAGGTTGAAAAAAGATGGAGAATACAGAGTGCTGAGCACCAATGTTGTTCATGTACTGAGCTGGAGCAACCAAAGTTGACAGCGAAGGATACGGTCTTATTGTTGACGACTTTTTTATCAACATCTTGATGTGGCCTGGCGAAGTTCTGTACTCTCATGCGCCAGAAGCTGAAGTAAAGTCGCGCAGCGTCTATATCCCTTGTAGATGAAGAAATTACGCTTGGCACGGTTTACATGTTTCAGACATTAAGAACAGCATCACGACATGACCAACCCTTAGCTAAATAGAGCATATTGATTTGCATATGATATACTACTATCAAGCGCGTGTTGATCAAGTCTCGAGTACGTAGTGTTGTACTGCCGTAAGTGTCAGCAAACTCGGTATTAAGTCCGGCACTCTTGACTTCTGTCTTTATCTCCCATAGACAAGTCAGAGCACAAGTCAAGAGTGCCGATCAAATGTTAAGATAAGTGCACGGTGGTGGAAGACCCCACGCTGAGCCTCATCCCTGAGCTTCAAGTCGATGCAGAATTCCCGTTGCTCAGGCTTGGCAAGGGTCAACTGCGGCTTCTCAGAATTTCTGAAGTATTCTATGTCCGCTTTTCAGGCTCGTAGATTTCCATTCTCTCTGCGCAGGCATGCGCTGCTGCCACTTTACATCCACACCGATGTATTGACCTTGTAGGTAAGTACAAAAAGATGCCCTCCACCTTACATGAAGATATATTATGCTAGGCACCAGTCATATGGACACGACTTGTACTCAACGTCCTTGATGATCAGCTTCTGCAGCCGAAAAGGCCAAAGATCTGATATGAACATTTAACTCCATACTTTAACGAATGTTGCCCAAGACTTCTCTAACACTTGGAACAGACAATTGTTCAAACCTTACTCTTGAGTACCCTGATCGACCGACCATGGTCCTACACAATCCAAACAATTGGCACTGGGTCAACAAGGATGTAGGGCCATGGGCGAAAGACTACCTCGATGGAGAAGTGAAGGAGATCTCAGCAGAAGATGACGGTGTGTCGGCGAAGATCACCAAGCTTACCTCCATGGATGGAGATGTAGATGTGAGTCAGCGGAAGGGCAAGGTTATCACAATCTTTGATGTTTCATTACGGCTAGAGTACGAAGGTGAGCAAGCTCGGACAACAACAGAGATGAAGCTGACGAAGGCAGGCAAAAACAAGGAAGGAACAGACGTTTCTGGAAGTATCAAAGTGCCAGAATGCGCCTATGACACCGAGCCTGAAGAGTATGTTGTACGTTTCCTCGTTGCACCATAGATAGTGCTCTGACGATCTGACTGGTGGTAGTTCGAGATAGACATCTTTTCTGAGACAAAAGAGAAACAGCCAGTGAAAGACCTTGTCCGATCGAAGATCGTACCCCAGCTTCGGGAAGTATTTCAGAAACTTGCACCTGCGCTGATTGCAGAGCACGGAAAGGACATTCAGCATGCAAGCAACTCGAATCCCACGAGCGGCTCGGCAACACCAACATGGCATCCTCAGAAGGAGCGACCGCCGATCACATCCACATCGGAGACCAAGACCTCGACATCCGGCAAATCTTCTGTGAACACGACCACCGTCACAGCAACGGACGAGTTTCGTACTACAGCGGAGGAGCTATTCAAGACATTCACCGACCCTCAGCGGATTGCGGCATTTACCCGAGCGGCCCCCAAACAATTCGATGCTGCTGAAGTTGGTGGTAAATTCGCGATTTTTGATGGCAATGTCACTGGCGAGTTCGTAAAGCTCGATAAGCCCAAGCAAGTCGTTCAGAAATGGCGGCTTGCGCAATGGCCTGAAGGACATTACAGTTTACAAGAGATCAATTTCGACCAGAACAATGTTGATCAAGTGACCAACATGCGTGTGTCTTGGACCGGTGTGCCTGTAGGACAGGAAGAAGTGGTGCAGCGAAACTGGGAGGGTTACTATGTTCGCAGTATCAAGCAGACTTTTGGGTAAGTCTTTCGGGTCACACTGCTGGTTCATTTCCGGCTAACTAAAACAGCTTCGGCACGATACTGTGATCGCCTCAAGCCTGTCCTCAAAACAAAAAGACTGGATACCAATTTCGGTATTGGGAATGACTGATGTTCGCACGTGATAAATGAGCTACGATACCACAACACACTGCCACGGGTCTTTTCCCTAGTAAGTTGGTTCTCGTGCCGTACCTACATAGGTACCATACTTCGTTATGCCGGCATACTACCGGCACGTGCTTCACAAAATCCGATTTATACACACCAAGAATGTCTATTCTTTCTGCTTTCAAACACTTTTCGAAGCAAACAAAATGCGTTACTGCATTATTCTCTCACTCATTTCCCAAACTGTATGTAAGTCATTGTGCATGCTCGAAGGTTTAATTTGTGTTATGACCGTGCTAGATCTATTATAGTGGTCACATTCGCGGCTTCTCATAGTATACAGCTGTTTCACTCTTACAACGGAGTCAAGTTGTGGTTTTCGGTGTTCAACACTTTTCTAAGGTGAGCATACAATGGCTGAACCATTCTACGAAGATACACATTTAGATACAGTTATTCGCCCTTAAAGAAGGGGGCAACCTTTCCGCGAAGTCTGTTCAGATCGATGCATTTTGTTGTTCGGCCACTGGAACCTTCCATATCTTCTGCCATACAAACATGGCGTTGAAGATTAACTCTTTCACTGCCTCCGCAGCAGCCTGGGACAGAGTAGTACTGTATGGTTCTTTCACAGTACCGTTGCACCACCTGTGATAGATGCCACGGCTAATCCAAGCTAGGATACTATGCGCCCTCAATTCTTCGCAAATCGCAGACAAAAATGTGATGTCGCTAGGGACCAGCGCAGAGATTGGCGGTGACACGCATACAATATCCTACAGTAGAATGTTTGTAGTAATCTAGACCTGTTGGCCCAGTGGAGCAATTCATATTCTCCGATGGCTCTACTGTTCCAAGTACGAAGTACTGTAGTACAAAGCCAGCCGCCGGCAGTTGCCGATCTTCTTAACTGGTCGACTGTCCTAGATATTCACAGTACTGTCAAGCTAGCCTTGAAGCAACAGAACGTCCTTGGTCAACGTCTCTTCTCGCTAGCTATGGTAAACAGTTAGCGGAGAGGCTTGCGACTTGAGGGTAAGTCGTTTATAACGAGGAAAAGACTGTCATGAATGGAAGAAGAAACTTCACCAAGGACTTCGGAGCGGCATAATAGTGGAGACATTGTCCGGGCTATTCTAAGTGTGGTCACTACAGTATCTATGCCGCAATGCAGCCCACCCGAACTGGCGCAGCTTCAATCATTGTTGTAAAGTTAGTAGCCATGTCACTCGACCAACTTGGTTGCAAAGTTCACACGCTTGACCCTTACACTTCATCGCCAGACGTCCCGTCCTTATATCCCCGCGCCGCATTCTGCTCTCATACCAGCCTGCGCGAAATCTTTCGATGCATCGCAGGCTTCGATGACACATCAATAGACTCACGCTCGGACCGTAAGCGCATACAGTATTGATTGAGTCTCAAGCACATGCGAACCTGGGGGTACCGTCCTTCGCACCTGTTAAAGATACCAGTGCTTGGGTTTGAGCAGACATCTGTCGTTCATGTTTTACCTCAAATTAAGGGGCACTACAAGATATCTGCAAAACCATACAATACCTGCTTGAGGTTACAATCCTCCTCCTGGAAATAAACACGCTACAAGAGATGGCAACGGTCACCGATGCAAGCGGTCATGTGCCCGGCACGGTGAGGATACAGGATCGTACGTGGTTATGAATGCGCCACTTGACATGCAACTGACTTGATCAGTTCAAAGTCCGGGAGGTCAACTGGTTCTGCAGCCAACCCCGACTTCGGATCCAAACGATCCTCTGGTATGCAAACAACAATTCCAAGATTGTACCATCTGATAACAGTGGGCGTAGAATTGGTCAAAGTCTCGCAAGCTTCTCAACTATGGCCTAATTTGTTTTTACGTTCTCTGGACCTTTGTCAACGTCGATATTGGCTTTACATCATGGGCTCCGTTGATTGACGAGTTCGGAATTTCGGACGACACTCTCAACGCAAGCGCCGCTCTCAGCTATGGTGGACTGGCAGTTGGTTGCATTTTCTTTGTGCCGCTTGTTCACAAATACGGGCGTCGCCCTATTTACCTGTGCAGCGTTGTCATTCAGCTCGTATCTTGTATTTGGCAAGCGGAGATCACAGGCGGTGGGACTCTCATTGCTGCCAACTTGATCGGCGGCCTCGGAGGTGCCATCTCGGAAGTGCTTGTCCAAATGACCATTGCTGACATTTTCTTTGTCCACCAGCATGCCACCATGAACAGTTGGTATCTTGTCTTTACAGGTACTGGTGCCTTTCTCGGGCCAGTGGCATCTGGCTACGTAGTAGATTCCCAAGGTTGGCGTTGGACATGGTGGTGGTGCGTAATCTTCTTGAGCATCACCTTGGTAGCTGTTATTTTCCTCTTCGAAGAGACAAAGTACATACCAGCCACGGTTGGCCAACCTTTATCTACCATGCGCCCACCGACTCAGACCTCCGAGCTAGTTTCGACAGAGCAAGCCTTACCTAAACACGACTCCACTGGCGTGGCTGAACATGGTACGGTGCACAGGTCGGAGTCTCACATCCAATCCAGTATACCTCTCAAAACATATCGGCAACGTATGGCGCTCATCACCCCTTCCCCCGGGCCTGTTATACAGCATTTCTATCAACCACTTATTGTTCTCTTCACTTATCCGGCTGTCGCATACACCGCCTTCACCTATGGACTGACCCTGACGACCTTCGCAATCATGACCTCCATCCAGGCAACTTATATGGTATTTTGCCTCCTCACCATGGTGAACACTTCCTTCCACTTCTTTTTGGGCTGACACAAATAGGTCTTGCCACCTTACAATTTTTCTGCCGATGGAATTGGTCTTATGAATGTTCCCCCTTTCATAGGTTTGATTCTAGGCTTCGTGGTTGGTGGCTGGTTCAACGATCGATCTGCGCTGTACTTTGCGAAACGCAACAACGGCATTTTCGAGCCTGAAATGCGTCTGTGGCTCGCGCTACCCGCTGCCGCCTTCATCCCTATTGGGATCCTCGTGTTTGGTATAGGTCTAGCTCACGGAACACACTGGATAGTCCTTGCCGTTGGGTATGGTATCTGGGGCGTCGGCTTTATACTTGCTGGAACCATTTCACTTGCATATGTGACTGATTGTTACCAGGATATCATTGGAGATGCTCTCGTTGGTGTGATGTAAGTTACTCCCACCCTGCTTTATACATCCTCATCGGTTTCATCGATGACCACGTTTAAAGATGAAGCTGAAGCTGACATTCTCTACACAGATTCTGTCGCAACGTGGTCTCTGTGGTTGTTCTCTTTTTACTCACACCGTGGCTAAATGCAATGGGCATTCAGAATCTACATATTTTGACGGCGTGCGTGATGGTCGTGGTATTGTTAGCGCCTTTGTTGCTACTCAAGTGGGGTAAAGCAGCACGCATCAGGACTGCCAGCAGCTACCGTAAAATGGCCCTGAAGCAAGGAACAAGTAGGACTTTTTGAGATGAGGCAAATATATATTTAGTATATTACTGTACTGGCTAAAGCTTCACGTCAGAAATGAATATATACAACGCCGAGCTGTGAGATGTGTCTTCTGTTGTTCCAGCTCAAAGATCTGGAATATGTGGTAGATAGCTACATAAGTCTAGAACATGAAGTATAGATACAGCACAAAATCACTCCCTGAGTCTACTGGTGGATCGAAGTCGGTGGGCGCTTAGTAAAATCCATACAGCCCGAGTAGAACCAACACGAACTCGCGTCGGATGACGTAACGACTTTAATTGAAACTAAGGATCAATTCAAGAATTTCGCCTTGAACTTGCACTTATGAGTTCTCTACAGCAAAACATCCCAACACGTTGAACATGAAATTAAGGCTGCGAAGTGATTGCTACCCACACATGGAGTTCGATGTCTATTCTTGTTTTCGTCTGTGACGATAACGAAGGCAGAATTCGTGATCTAGGCCGCTGTACGAGCCCGTGTTTTGTGGTTGAAATTGACTTCAATAGCAGGCACGCAATGGCACGAACTCCTGCCTAAATCAATCTGTCCTTGCAGACTCCAAACAGGTGGTCTAAATGATGTAAGTTTGAACTTTTCGAATCCTCTAGGTACACTTGGTTGTTGGAAAAAACAGGTATTCCACTGCCTTGAGACCTCTCACCACTGGCCTTACGATCAGTGCAAGTACAGGGATGCTTTTCTTCTTCTTGAATTACCCCCTTGATCCTAGCAGTTGTTCGTACCACCCGCAGAATTTTGACGTCACGCCTCGTGCCCACCTAATATGGGGCGTACCTACACTCTCGGTGTCTCGCACCGCCACATCTGCTTTCTGAATAAGCCTTTTGCTGTTGCTGGCCAGACTGTACCTGTCACTCCGTCTTGACAGAAGGTTGAACACGCAGCATTGCGGGCCAGTGTTGGCAAACCTAAGATGGCACAAAACAGCTCGGCCTCAAAGGCTGACAAGAAGGATGGGGAGGACCTCAATTCTGTGCTCGAAAAATCACAGAGAGCAGACCTCACACTGTTGGTCGCTAACATCACAGAATCAATGAGAAATCTTATACTGGACAATTTCAATGCTACAGCAGGATTGGACCAGAATCTGCGACCAAAGCAAGACATGACTGACGACGAGAAAATCATGGCTGCCGATGTGACAGTCGATGCTGACAAGTACGAGAAACAGAAGAAGATGCAAGCTGAATACGAGAAGGATTTGGCGACGCTCAAAATGAAGAATCTCAAGAAAAACACGCTCAAAGCCTACGATGAATGGCGTGAGCAGGTGTTGCAACGAGTGGGTAAAGCGCTCAACAGTGAACCCCCATCTCAAGAGCAGAATGGGAATGCCAAAGCTTCCGAAGCACGACCTAATGCTCCGAACACGACTGGGAGAGTTGCCCAAACACCAGGAAAGAACTCGAACCTCAAGTTTAAAGATCTCTTCCCGCCAACCAAGACACCTCTCACTAAGCTGTCTATGGATCGCCGAACACTTGTCTTACACTCTATCTTGTTGCTTCTCCTGTCTCTCGAACACTACAATGCGATGTCACGTATACTTTTACTCAACCTCACTTCGAGTTTGAAGCTGCCCCTGAGAACCTTTGAGCAAGACGAGTATGTGACGGGAAAGGGTCTCCTAGAAAACGCAAAAGAGTTAACGGCTTCCGAGGAAACCAAGAAAAGAGCAGATGAGAACGAAGATGTACGGAAACAACGAGTCAGGTATGCCACCATTGCTGGTGCCGCCATTGTTGGGGTCGCTGGAAGCTTCGCAGCCCCACTCCTGGCAGCCGGTATAGGTAGTGTGGCTTCTGGTCTTGGTCTAGGTACCACGGCTGCTGCTGGTTACCTCGGGTCGTTGGCATCCTCCACGTTGCTTGTCGGAAGTCTGTTTGGAGCTTACGGAGGCCGCATGACCGGTCAAATGATGGACAAGTATGCTCGTGAGGTGGAAGACTTTGAGTTCCTGCCAGTGCACACGAACCAACGTACGAGTGAGGATCCAGAGGAAGGCGCGAAAGAGGCCAGTGAACATGACCACAAGCTCCGAGTCACAATTTGTCTCTCTGGATGGCTAACAGAAAAGGAGGAAGTGATTAAGCCATGGAGGGTGATTGGATCTGGTGCGGAAGTTTTCGCACTAAAGTACGAGCTCGAAGCTTTGCTCAATTTGGGCCACGCAATGGACGGTATGGTGCAAAGCGCGGCATGGGCATATGCTCAGCGTGAGCTAATTCAAACAACAGTCTTTGCGGATCTGATGGCAGCCATGTGGCCACTCGGACTTCTTCAGGTCGCCCGAGTTATCGACAACCCTTTCAGCGTCGCGAAAGCAAGAGCAGAAAAGGTTGGAGAGGTACTCGCCGATGTTCTCGTTAATCGGGCTCAAGGTGAAAGGCCTGTCACCCTGATCGGATATTCCCTAGGTGCCAGAGCGATTTATGTTTGCCTTCAAAGCTTAGCAAGGAGGAAAGCGTTCAACTTGGTCGAGAACGCCGTTCTCATTGGTGCACCTACTCCGTCCGACACAAGTGACTGGCGCGTTCTACGAAGTGCAGTTTCTGGACGGCTCGTCAATGTCTACTCAACAAATGATTATATTTTGGGTTTCATGTACCGAACTTCGGCTATACAATATGGTGTAGCTGGGTTGCAAGCTGTTGAAGGACTGTCAGGAGTTGAGAATGTTGACGCTAGTGAGGACGTTGATGGTCACACACGTTACCGGTTCCTCATCGGTGGTATACTCAAGAAAATCGGATTTGATGACATTGACATGCAGGCCGTCCAGGAAGAACAAGAAGCTCTCAAGATCATGATGGAAGAAGAAAAGAAGAACTCACTCGAGGCTCAGAAGAACAGACTGTTGAGAAGAGAGTCCTACAAGAAAGACGGCAAGGTGGATGAGGATGCAGAGGCTAATGACGAGGCATCTGAACTTGAAAAGCAAGTCAAGGAGAAAACAGAAAAGTCGCTCGTTACCAAAGTGATCGAATGGTGGTACACGCCACGCGCTCCTAACACAAAGGATGCGGAAAAGGTGGTTAGCAATCTGCAAAGAGCTGTTCAGAACCCCTCGGAGGTAGGCAAAGTGGCTGGTGATACTCTAAAGGACGCTCAAGACTCGACGGTGAGCATGGCTCAACGTGTGTATCAAGCTCTGCCGAATATCCCCTACATGGGTAGCAGTGATAGAACAGGAGGCATTGCAAAAGCTGATCCAAAAAAGATTGCTGAAGACGCGACGAAGCAAGCACAAAGCTACACTGCACGTGCGGCGGAATATCTGCCAAAGAGTATGCCGTCGATGCCCAGCATGCCCAGCATGCCGAACATGCCAAGTATTCCGGGATACTCCAAGAAGCCAGATACGTCCTCTCAGCCAGCTAAAATGACGAAAGACGCTGGCGAAACTGCACAAAAGGCTGCGACCGCCGCAACAGACAGTCTCTCGACGACTGTGAAGAATACTACCGACATTCAGAACAACCCTGCCGTGGAGCAAGTCAAACAAGCACCAGTCATCGATCAAGCAATTGAAAAAGATCCGGGAGTTACTCAGACGCTCGGTAAGATCACTAGTGTAGTTAGCACGACAGCTGGGAATGCAACGGACATGGCAACTACCGCTGTTGATAGTTCTACCGATAAAGCAGGCGAGGGTGGTGGCAAGGCAGTCGACACTGTTGATGCTGGAGCAAAGAAGGCAAGTG